>ERZ772835.31-NODE-31-length-158066-cov-13.4616_pt1 | contig 158066 bp, 129 predicted proteins | sample MGYA00511901_ERZ772835 | MGnify/ENA primary metagenome ERZ772835 (study PRJEB29015, sample SAMEA2737729) | human gut metagenome | biome: human gut; feature: human-associated habitat; material: faeces | place: China | collected 2012 ...
AAATACATATCAAAATTATTTCAAAAATTAGCTTGACATATCACCAGATTGCTTTCACAGATATGTTTCTTCTGTAGTTCAGATTCTTTTCATTCATTATATAACACTTATTAGCTGTTATCAATACAACCTGTATGTTTTATATAGTTACATTTTTTATTGATAAAGTAGAACGATAAGGAGATTTATTGCATGGTACGATTAAAAGAACTACGTGAATCAAAACATATGAGTCAGCAGGCTGTCGCTGATGTATTTCATGTCACACAGCAGACAATCTTTAAATATGAGCATGCTCTTGCGGAACCGGATCTTGATGTAATTCTTCACATGGCAGATTTCTTTGATACTTCTGTTGATTATCTGATCGGTTACACAGATGTTCCCTTCCGGTATGAAGTATATCCGAAAGATTCCATCACGCAGAGTGAACAGCGTGTTTTAGAATATTACAGACGGCTCTCGCCCAAAGTACAGGCTCTGGTTCAGGCACTCGCAGACGAAACAGCTGAAAATGGTTCTGCCCCAAAAACAGCTTTCCGTTGATGCAGAATGCACCCCTAATGTGTGATTCAAAGACAGATAGATTACATTGGAGTACTCCCCTGTTTTTTCCGCCAGCATCGCCGCTTTTGCATCATTTTCAAAATATACCGGGATTCCGATCGCCTGTTCTAAAAAACGCAGACTGTAGTTTTCTATGCCAAGCGCATGGGATTTTAAAACGATCCGTTCTTTCTGGTCAACGATTCCCGGAATCGCAATCCCAATTCCAAGCAATGTTTTCTCTGCAGACTCACCAGCAAAAAAAGTTTTTACCTTTTTTGCAGCTTCTGTACAATAAGATAATTCTGTTGTAAATTTTAAGCGGATACGTTCCTTTTTTATAATCTCATCACCCAGATTGACAAGCACCATTTCTATATGGTTTGCGGTGATGAGCATCCCCATTGCATGACAGTACGACTTATATATCCACGCATCACAAATACCATGCTTACAAATACCTTAAGAGATTTAGAGGAGCTTGGGATCATTCACAGAGAGCAGTTTAATGAGATTCCACCCCATGTGGAATATTCCTTAACCGAAAAAGGGAAAGCACTGCTGCCGGTATTTTTTGAAATATCAAAATGGGGGGAAGAAAATTTAGATTAAATGAACAACGTTATTCCCATAAGAATTAACAGACACAAACATTCCCCAATCACTGCGCTCCGATATAAAAGCACATTTACCCGCGCAATATCTTCTGCTTCCACTGGTCTGATATCATCCCCGATATATGGTTTTTTCACGATTTTTCCAAAATAACTTGCATCCCCTGCCAGGCGAAGATTTAAGGCACCTGCACAGGCTGCCTCGGTCTGGGCAGAATTGGGGCTTGCATGGTTATAACGGTCACGTTTAAAAATGCGCAGGGCATCTTTCCCGGAAAACTGTTTTCCCGGCAGATAAGCTGCAGCGATCATCAGTGCCGCACTGATACGTGCCGGAATATAATTTACCACATCATCAAGTTTTGCCGCCGTTCTTCCAAAATTCAGATAGCGGTCATTTTTATATCCCACCATCGAATCCATCGTATTGACTGCCTTATACAAAAATCCCAGAACCGGTCCGCCGATCGCTAAATAGATCATCGGTGCGATCACACCATCCGATGTATTTTCCGCTACCGTCTCCACTGCTGCTTTTGCAACACCTGCTTCGTTCAGATTCTGCGTATCACGTCCCACGATCATTGCCACTGCTTTTCTTGCACCGTCAAGATCCTCTGCCTTCAGACGTTCGTACACTTTCATACTCTCGACTTTCAGACACTTTGTCGCAAGAATCTGATATGTCATGATACTCTCTAAAATGCAGCCTGCTACGGGATTGAGTACATACCCCCCCAGAAGTAAGCAAATACTTACCAGACCTGTAGCAGATAATACGATCACTACAAGCCAGATGCCTGCACGCCATTCTTTTTTTTCATTTCTTATGCCTGATACATCAAGCATTTTATGATCTATTGCAGCGATCAGATTTCCGATCAGGCGCACCGGATGATACAGCCAGTGCGGATCTCCGATCAGCAGATCTAACAGAAATCCTGCCAGAAATGCAATCATATGGTAATACATATCGTTACTCTCCCAAAATTAATTTTTCATCTGTTATAAAAATCGAAGTCTCATCCACTGCTCCATTTTCATCCGTGGTATAAGACAATGTACATTCATACCCTTGTCCGCACCTGCACTGACAATCGAAATAGGAACCCTTTCCATAGCTGTCAAATAATGCCATGATCGTGCCGCCATGTACGACGCAGACAACTTTTCCCTGTACTTTTTTTTGCTGCGATGCTTTTTTCGGCTCATTTTCCTGCTCTGTAAAACAGATCCTTTTTTCTGTTAATCTGGTCAGGCAATCCATGAGCCCGGCTCTGCACCGCAGGATAAATTCTTTCCGGCTCTCCCCCTCCGGAAAGGGCAGCGTTCCACCGCTGTCGATCCATCTCTGATAATCTTTATTTCCATTTAATTCGAGATATGTTTTTCCTTCAAAATTGCCAAAATTCATCTCTTTCCATTTTTCTATGATCTGGCAGGACTGATCGCCATATATAATCTCTTTTGTCTGTCTGCACCTTAACATCGGACTTGTAAAAATAAAATCTGCATCCGGATATTTTTTTCTGTTCTGTGCAATCACTTCACGTCCTTCCACAGAAAGCGGCTCATCTGTCCACCCAAGATAACTTTTTCTCTGATTTGATTCTGTCTCGCCATGCCGGATAAAGACCATTTCTATTTGATTTTCTGCGCTATCCCGCATATCACACGCTCCACACTCTCCGAGGCTTTTGCAAGAACGATCTGCATCCTTCCGACCTGCTCCCGGTATTCTCTTTCTTCTTTTTCGACCGGTACTACACCACATCCGACTTCATCGCAGATCACGATACAGTCCGGATTCTGCTTTATAAATATTTCTGTGAGTTCCGGTACATCTGCGCCTTCTTTTATTTTTCTTTTGACCCACAGATGGAACTGATCTACCGCCACTACACCGCTTAACTGCTCAAGTTCTGTTTGTTCACCGGAAAAAATGTCATTCTCTGAAATCTGATATGCAGTTTTTACATAATCGCGTTTTCCCTGTGCTATTCCACCTAAAACCAGTCTCATCTTAACCTCCAATTTGCCACACTAAAACTCCAAACTATCTGCATTGAGCAGAAAATATTTCATGCCCATGAATACGAATCCTTCTTCATTTCTCCATGGCTTTTTCGTTCCATTCACTATAACAATCTTCTTAAATGAATCCGGAATATTTCGAAACGAATTAAGTTCCTGTGTTTGCTTTTCCTCTGTAGTCATATCATAAGCGACCTGAATGTAATATCTCTGACTGCCCTGATTTACTACAAAATCAACTTCTAACTGCTTATGCACTCTCTTTCCTTCACTATTTTTTGCAAATACATCCACAATTCCAACATCCACATTGTAACCACGCACAAGCAGCTCATTATAAACAATATTTTCCATAATATGAGTCGGCTCCTGCTGTCTAAAATTCAGTCTTGCATTTCTAAGTCCAACATCCGAAAAATAGTATTTCAGATTGGCTCCTATATATTTTCTGCCCTTAATATCATACCGGTTCGCTTTAGAAATCAAAAATGCCTCTGCCAAATAATCAATATGGTTAGATATAGTTTTATTGCTATAATTGATTCCTCGTTCACTTTTAAAGGTGTTTGATATTTTAGTTGGGTTGGTAGAAGCTCCAATGACAGACGCCAGTATATCTACCAAAGTTCCGATTTCATCAACATTTTGAATCCTGTTTCGCTCTACTACATCCTTGATATAAACATTGGTAAAAATATTTTTAAGATACTCCGTTTTCTGGCGTTCCGCAGAGAATTGTGCCACTTGCGGTAAACCACCATATATCATATATTCCTCCCACGCATCATCATAATCTCCGTTAAAAGCCGCATAGAACTCTGCAAAGGACAACGGATAAATTCTGATTTCATCTCCTCTGCCTCTAAATTCAGTTACAATGTCGCTGGATAAGAATTTAGAATTACTGCCAGTTACATACACATCAATGTTACTGATGCGAAGCAAACTGTTCAACACTTCTTCAAATCGTGGCATAAACTGTACTTCATCCAAGAGCAGATAATATTTCTGATCATCATTCATTATATCTTTAATATGCTGATAACACTTCTTTGGATCTCTCAACTCCTCATTTTCAATGCCATCTAAAGCAATCTCAATAATGTGGTCATTATCTACACCACTTTCCAATAAGTATTTCTTAAACAACACAAATAACAGAAATGATTTGCCGCATCTCCTGATTCCCGTGATAATCTTAATCATTCCGTTATCTTTTTTTATTTTTAACTGTTCAAGATATAAATCTCTCTTAATCTCCATAGTATCCGTTCCTTATTTTTGTGCTTTGCACAAATTTTGGTAGTATTATTTTACTACTAAATTATTTTTATTTCCATAGCCATTACTATTTTTTGTACATTTGCACTTTTTTATGTAGCACTTATAGAAGAAAACCAGATGGTTTCATGCTATTTTTATGCCAGTTATTATTGAGTTTTCAAGCTCATACCATTCACAGATACGGTAGTCTTCCGTATCGATATTATAGATTTTTGCATTCAACGTTCCAAGCATAAACGGGGAATGTGTTGCAATGTTACTTCCTTCTTTTGTCTGAAAAATGGTTCAATATCTTTCCCTCTTCTACAATATCTAAATGGAGTCTGCCATAACCACCTTACAATTTTTCCGGAAACAGGCTATGCCATATTTTATAAAATTCTGCATACCATCCTGCTTTAATCTTGCAATGTAGTCTTTTTCTTCGATCTGCTGCAGTGCTTCCTCACATGCTGCATCCATATCTCCGCCTTCTGCATATTTTAATTCGATTACAATACCCATCCTGTTTTCTCCAATCTCGATAAGTATGTCACTGTAACCAATACCTGACTCTGCATTGGATATTGTGCGCCATGTGGATTTATAGCCTAACAGTCCTAAAAGAACACCGTGATAAAAATTTTCTTTCTTTTCCTTTGCGACCGCAGTATCTCTGATACTTATGGTATTCCACAGATAATTTCCAAATATCTTTTCTATCTTTTCCGGTTCTTTCTTTACGAATGCCTCACAAAGCTCTTCGAGCGTTTTTCCATCACTTTTTGACACATCACTGAACCATTCCTTTATCTGTCTGGTAAACAGATTTCTTATTTCTCTATTTGGAATTTTCAACAAATATTTTCCACTTACTGTATGGCCATTTTGTGTCAGATATCCCGTAGTCAAAAGTACACTCCATAAATTTTCTATGCTTCTGTCTATCTCATTGTACGTCAGTTCCTGCGAAACGTCCTTTTCAATGCTTTCTCCTGCGATCAACTGCTCTATTTCCGCTTTTGTCTGGACGTTTGCCTTGTCAATAAACCTGCGTACGATAGAGTTACTGCTGGAATTTGACCAGAAATCCTGTGGTGTGGCATTGGGATCAGCACACAATAAATCAATGTAATTTACAACATCCCACGGACAATATACATCTGCATTACCGAATCTGTAACCATCATACCATTCCTTTACTTCCTCAAAATGCGACGATAATCCATAATCCAGAAGCATTTTTTTTACTTCTTCATCGGTAAATCCGAATTGCTCATCAAATCTTGTATCCATGACAGATAACACCTTAAAGTTATTAATTCCTGTAAAGATACTCTCTTTCGATACTCTTAAACATCCTGTCAAGATGGCAAATTGCAGGAAATCATTCGTTTTCAATGCCTGCCCTAATAGTCCACGAATAAGTTCTGCCATTTCATCATAATAGCCATTACTGAATGCTTTATCCAGCGGTACATCATATTCATCTATGATAATGATCACTTTTTCTCCGTAATGTCTGCATAAAAGTTCTGACAGCAGACGAATACTGTCTGACAAATCTTCCATCTGTCCTGATAAAAGTTTATCATATTGCATACGTTCTTCATCTACCAGTTTTTCACTGTTTTTTAGATAATAATGTCTGCGGGCTTCATTTTTTATGGTAGTAATGATACGTTTTAAGGCTGCATCAAAAGTCAATCCATCTGCGCCCTTAAGTGACAGGAAAATAACCGGATACTTTCCCATATATTCCTCACATATTTTTCTGTTGCGGGAAATATATAGTCCGTCGAAAACAGACTTATCTGTACCAGCTTCAAAAAATGTTTTAAACATACTCATATTCAAAGTCTTGCCAAAACGCCGCGGACGCGTAAAGAGGTTTACCTTTCCCCAGCTCATCAAAAGCTGCTCTATCAGTTTTGTTTTATCGATATAATAAAATCCCTCTTTCCGGATCTCTTCAAAATCTTCAATTCCTACTGGTAATTTTAATCTGTTATCCATGCATGGAAACCTCCCTGAAAATAAATCCGCTACACTTAACCATTAGTATAGCGGATGAACATCCAAAATACAATATTTGACTATAAACGAAGCCCCATTACTTTTCTGCTACAAGATGCATACGAAACCCTTTCTGTCTCTCTAATTTTATCACTTTTAAACCTGCTGTTTCGCACATTTTACGCACTTCCATGCAACTGTAAATTCTTACATCTCCATGCCCGCCAAGATGTGCCAATGGCATCTCAATATGATTCATCAGCCATATCATAAAATTATTACTCGTGTAATCACGCAATACCAGTTTTCCGCTTTTCTTCAACACCCGTGCCACTCCATTTATAAACGCCTGGGGATTCGGATAATGATGAAAACTGTTCGTACAGATCACTGCATCAAACGTATTTTCGGCAAAAGGAAGATTCTCACTGTCTCCGACTAAAAATTTGGTATGGACAAGTTTTTTCTCCTGTGCCACTTCGATCATACGGGGCGTCAGATTGATTCCCGTATAATTCCTGTCAGGAAATTCTTTCACCAAAAGTTCTATCATTGGACCTGTTCCACACCCCACATCCAAAAGTTCCTGAAATGGGTATTTTTTCAGTTCTTCAAGAACCGGCGGATAGTCATCTTTACACATTTCATACACGCCCGCATGCCCGGAATCATATACTTCCGCAGCTTTGGTAAATTCTTTTATCGATAAATCCTTATATTTCTGTTCTGTAAACATTTCCGTTTTCTCCTTTACAGTCTGGTGATTTGTCAAATCTCATAGTTAGTATTAACTAACCATAATCATGATACCATACCAACCCTGAAAAAGAAAGTATCTTAATACTATTCATTCAAATAATCATACGCTATCCGTTCAGCTCCATCTCTGACATATATATTTCCACATTTGCGGAATCCAAACCGTTCAATTGCAGTCTGCATAGAAATATTATCTTTGTGTGTATCAATACGAATATAGTCTATCTGTTCAATGCAATATTCAAAACATGCTCTGGCGATTCCTTTACATAGCTGTTTCCGGCATCTATATCTGTTTTTAATATTTTCTCATCAGGGTATCCATCTCCCCATTGCGTTTTATTCCCATGCGCAATCATATATGCCTTTGCCGTTGTAAAAATTGCCATAATCTGCTTTGTATCTTCTGTTGTGCTTTCTCTTATTTCCATATTCCTTAATCCTTATAATATCGTTTCTAAATAGGTATCATCATTTGATATGCTGCTTTTAAATTTTATCACATATTCACAATGCTTTCTATCTTCAAATACCATCACTTTCTCCACTGGAATGTCCCTGACTGCTGTCCACATATATTATGAAAACTGGCATAATATTGTCAGATAAATCAGGATTGCTTGAAAACGCTCCCTGCATCGGCTATAATTTCAACGTAACAAATCGGAATTTAACGAGGAGGTAATGATTATGAGTAGAAATATAAAAGGTGGTTTTTTAACATTAAGTGGTGTTGTTGGTATTGTAGGAATGATAATAGCGTCAATGCAAAATCCAGCAACTGCATGGGTAACGCCACCTGGAAGAATGATTGTAAGTATTTTAGAAAATGGATTATTGATTCCTACGGTTTTATTCCTTGTTCTTTTTATCTATGGATTGTATATTCTCCTAACGGAGAAAAACGATTGAGCAATACCGGTTTGTCGAATTAAGAGAACCGGTATTTGTGGAGGAGGAATTCTGTAATGAGATTTTTTGAAAATACCCGTAAGCCACAAGGCTTCGGCGGAAAATTGATGACGAAGATGATGAACAGCGGTCACGCCAAATTATCTCAATGGGGATTCTCAAATATCTCCGCGAAGTCTGATGCTGAAGTTCTGGACGTTGGCTGTGGCGGCGGAGCAAATATTGCGGTCTGGCTTGATAGATGTAGAAATGGCCACGTGACAGGAATGGATTATTCTGAGGTTAGTGTGGCAGAATCTCAAAAATTGAACGCCCTCGCCATTAAACAAGGGAAATGTAATGTAGTTCAAGGAGATGTATCTGCTATACCCTTTTCTGACGCGACTTTTGATTATGTTTCTGCCTTCGAAACTGTTTACTTTTGGCCAGGATTAGTAAAATGCTTTTCCGAGGTCAACCGTGTGCTGAAAAGCGAAGGCATATTCCTGATTTGTAACGAGAGTGACGGAACGAATGCCGCAGATGAAAAATGGACAAAGATGATCAATGGTATGAAGATTTACACATCTAAACAACTTGTTGCCGCTTTGAAAGAAGCGGGTTTTACAGAGATCAAAACGTATTCAAATGCAAAAAATCATTGGATAAGTATTGTTGCAACGAAATAGTCAAATTCCAGTTGATATTCCACTTATTTTAGGAAATTTAATAACTATTATATTTGATTATCAAATTCTTCGCAAACCCTTGAAAACACTAAGTTTGTAGCAAGTGTACTTTCCCTTACTCTTTCCCTTGTGTTACATTCTCCCATTAGCTTTCATGAACCTTAATATGGGAAAAATTAAGGGAAAGAAAATTTCATAACACAGTATAACATATAACAATAACAACATGGTGAACTGATTGAAATGTTTTCGATATTTAACTCTATAACTGATTATTAAAAAAATGGAGATAAGATACGATGAGAACAATATTTGCAGAATACAATCCACACAGAAACAGCATTGATGTTTATACCAATGCCGGTTATATGCTCCGCATTGACTGTTGGGAAGCTGAGAAGAACTTAAAAACCACTCCTGGATCAGACTGCGCATTAAATACACTTGCTATTGATGAGCCACTTGAATATGCACGATTATATCTTGATGGTAATATGCAAATGTGGGTAGATGCAGAAGATTCTTTGGAATTGTAAACCACAAGTAGCCTGTATGCTTTATTTTACATACAGGCTACTTAATCAAAATCACCATAATTGATCAAGCAAGTTTTTTTAATATACCTCGGAGTCATTTTCGTTCGATCTTTCATCGCTAATAAAATTTCTCTGAAGTGATAGCAGATAACAGATTGGCAGGTTTTTCTAAAAAATAATCTGCTTTTATGTGCTTATTATGACTGCCCCATACTGCTAAAGCAAAATCAATTCCCGCATTTTCCGCACATTTACTGTCATATTTGCTATCTCCGATATAAAGTACTTTCCTATGGTCTGTTTTTGATAATTCCACATATTTCAAAATCGGTGCGGCATTGGGTTTATGTTCCTGTGTATCGTCTGCACATATGATTGTTTTGAAATAATGACTGATACCAAACGGACAAAAATCATGTGTAAATTCTTCCCTTGTCTTTGATGTGACAATCCCCATTTCATAATCCAGACTTAGAAGATTTTTCAATAATTCAACGATTCCGTCAAATACTTTAATGTTATTTGTATAGTTACGCATATTTTTATCCCATAATTCTATCGCATAGGAAGTGTCTTTTATCGCAAGTTTTTTCAAAGCGTCTGTTCCTGTAATCCCTAACGCAAATCTTAGTTCAGAACATGGTATCTCTCTCCCGGACAATCCCTTTATAGTTTCCTGTAAAGAATGTAATACAGCATATTCCGTATCAATCAGAGTGCCGTCAATGTCAAAAACGATATGCTTATACTTCATGCTGCCACCTTTCCCTGTCTGTATCAAAATAACGTATCACCCTGCATGGATTTCCTACTGCAACACAATTAGGCGGGATAGGGCGGGTAACTACACTTCCAGCCCCTATCACGCTGTTTTTTCCTATAGTGACTCCGGGCAGAAGAATACAGCCGCCGCCAATCCAGACATTACTTTCTATTTCTATCGGACGTGCATAGGTTCTAAAAAATGTTGTCTGACGTTCCCTCCAATCCGGCACAAACCTTTCCTGTGGTAAGACAGGGTGTGAAGATGTATAAATCTGCACATTTGACGCAATCAATACCCTGTCGCCAATTCGGATAGTTTTGTTATCCACAAAGGTACAATTCATATTGACGATCACATCATTTCCCAAAAAAATATTTTTTCCATAGTCGCAATGAAAAGGCGTGTCGATTGCCACATTTTCCCCTATTCCGCCCAACAGCTCCCGAAGAATGGAAGTGCGTTTTTCTGTATCTCTATAATCAGAAAAATAATATTTCCGTGTTAATTCCCTTGTGCGGGCAATCTGCTTTAACGTATCGCTGTCCGCTGTTTCCAAAAAATCACTGGATTCGTAATACACAATATCCCCCCTTAACGAAAACTGTTTTCCATAACGCCCGGAAGCAGGGCATAGATAGAACAGCCAATCTGATCCTCAAACCGTTCTTTAATCTCTAAAATCTTTTTCCATCTGTCTATTGTCGCTGGGTGAACGCCGTATCGCATTGTCACGTCTACAAATCTCTTTTCCAAAAGACAGAACCCCGAAGGCATAGCCAATGCGTCACATAACTGTACAAGACGGTCATAATCATCATATACCGCATTTGCAACAAATTCTTTCATAAACAGGTAATCCTCATCACTGACATCAAACTCTCCGATAGATGTGGCAATATCCTGTATCATAAATGCGTGGGATATACATATTTGTGCGGCTTTTCCCCACCCACGCTCCATACAGTAACGATAGCCGTCTATCAGATGCCTTTCCGAACTCACTCCGGCATAACGTCCAATATCGTGTAACAGCCCGAAAATATACGCCTGTTCAGAAGATAAATCTTTACAGTGTGACGCAATGTTTTTACAGGCTTCGGCTACATACCGGGAATGTTCTGCCCATGCTCCCGGATTGGATTCTGCCGCTTCCCTTAATGCCAGTTCTGCGGTCTGAATGTTCAACTCCATTTTTAACTCCTTTCAAAAGGGCGGGGCTGGAAGATAAACTGTCCAGCCCCTTTATGATGAAATATTTACAGATAAATCAGCAATCCCCGGCATAGTACGAAACAATGTTCATATAGTCCGTTGGATTCGGAACTTCTAAAACAAGCCGCAAACAGTTTTTGTTTTGGGAGTATTGCCGCCACAAACTGCCCTGTATCTTTTCTTCCCCATTGATGTTTTGTTTTTTACCATCCGGGCAGAGCATATTTACTTTGCCGGAACAGCTATTGACCGTATCTAAAAAATTTTTCATGTTCAGAATGTTCAGTTTTACCACTTTGCACTCACCTCCTGTAAATGACGGATTTACTTTACAGGTATCATTATAATGCAAAAGGAATAGAAAAAATATTTCTTTTCTGCCCTTATCTATCACTATTCTGCCATTTTCTCCGATATTCTGTGGGTGAACAATGTGTGTATTCTCGAAAAACCTTTCCAAAATAACTGCTACTCCCCAAACCGCACTCATGGCTGATAACGGTAACTGCTTCCTGCCCCTTTGCTAGCATCTGACAGGCAGCTTGCAGACGGTAAGCCTTTATATACTCTACGGGTGTCATGTGCAGACAGTCATGGAACACTCTATAACACTCCCTTTCGCTTAGGTATGCTGCTGCCGCAAGTTCCGGGATAGAGATTTTCTCTCTGTAATGTTCGTGAATATATATCATCATCAGCTTTATTTTATCGTTGCTTTTATTATGTTCCCCCTTTTTTTCACGCATAGGACGGGATAGTTCAAAAAGCATGAGCCATATTTCTGTTAGGGTTTCCCGCAGTTTTATTTCATATCCAAGTTCATCACTGGATAAACGAAATGAAGCGGCAAGCAGTTTCAAAATCCTTTCTTCTTCTGCATTGCCTGGAAAAAGCGGAATTACCTCAATCTGTGGGGCTGTTATGATAGACGCAATATATTTTTGTTCAATCCTGCTTCCCTGTTCCCCGGCAAGTAGGGAAACATCGAAAATATGAAGTAGCTGTATATTCTTTTCTTTCTGCGATATTGCTTTTGTCATATGGAGTACATTGGAATTTACTATGCCGCCGCTTCCAGCCGGAAACAACAGTTTTCCTCCCGGCGTATCATATTCAATGCTACCACTTTCCATATAAAAAAGTTCCACTGTCTTGTGCCAGTGCCACGGTACATAATGTCCGATATACTTGTCAAGTTCTGCCCTTGAAGCGATATAGGGAAAATCTTTTTCAAAACTGGGAAGCAGTTCTTCCTTGCTTCCAGTATAAAATTCAATGCTATGGATATTTTTCATGTCTGTTCACCTGCACATCTGCGATTTTGTATCTGCTTTATGGATTAAATATACTAGAATAGCTCGGTAATTGTCAATCAATCAAAACAGATTCATTTGGAAGATTATAAAAAATAGTGTTAAAAATCAAAGAACAGTTTTCACAGACTCTAAAAATCTGGATAACTAAAAATAAGTATATTTGTTTTGTGAAAAACAGGCAGTTTTACCTGCCCATTTTACTTTAAAAATATCCTCGTTTTTCTCGCCAGTTTTTCACATAACATCGGATTCCGATATAAACCGCATGTACCAGAAGTAGCAACATAATGAGGTTTATCGGAATAATTGATTTTATCCATTTTCCGAAATAGATTATGATAGCTGTACTCATTATCACCACCATGATGCTGATAATATCCCAGCAATATTTCCGGTAGATTTTCCCCACCTGATAGCCAGTCCCGATTATCAGCAATCCCGTTATGATAAATAAAATTCCCATAACAATACTTACAATCAGCCAGTACACAATCCCTGAAATGATACTATTTGAGATTCCACTGCTTAACTGTCCGAAAGAATCTGCACCTGCAACAAATTTTTGAAACAGGCTTAAGATTCCTTTAGCAAACATACTGAAAAAGCTAATACAGTCACTAAAGAAAACTGGAGAAAGGATAGCAGTGAATAGTGTAATGGCTATACTGTACCATGCCAGCAGAAACAGGATACTTTCATAACCAGCCGTCATATTTTTATATTTTTTCTCTAACTGAATTTTACGGTTATCGCATTTTTCTTTTGCTTTTTGGTAAGCAGTGCGGTCACAGTTATCGCATTTCTCATAGGGCACTTTTTTCTCAACAGCTACCTCTGTTGTCTTTTGGTATGTCTGTGCATAGCGTTTTGCCTGTTCCGCTTTTTCATACCTAAATTTCCATGCCACGACTTCTGCATCGGCTCTTTTCCTGCTGTCTGTCTCGTTGGCTAATTGTTCTTCTATTTTCCTTAATCTTGTCCGCAATGCTTCGATATTCTCGACTCTGTTTTCGCTGTTCAATTTCTCGTTCAAGGTCAGCGATCTGTTTAGCTGCCTGTTCAGTTCCATAATCATCTGGTCTTTCTGATCCAGTTCGTCCTGCATCTGTTCTGTCATCTGTAGAAGTTCTTCCACTTGACCGACGTTCTCTAAGTTTACGCATTCTCGCATCTATATCCCTCACTTTCTCTATCTGCTGTTTAAGGTCAGTAATTCTCTGCTCTGTTTCAGCAATAAGCTGTTCTCGTTGTTCAGCTTCTGCGTTAATTCCTGCCATTGCTGATTCTCGGTTTCCAACTGTTCGATTCTGTTTTTCTGCTGTTCGATCTGGGAAAGCAGTTCTTCTGTATCTGGCAAAAGATTCAGCAGTCCGGATAACTCGCTGTTTAATATCTGCAAACTCTGGTTCTGCTCCTGAAAGGACAGAAGCTGTCTGTCTTTTTCCTGTAATTCCTGTACCATCTCTGCCATAAGGTTCTGCTGTTCCTCGATCTGGTTTATCATTGATTCCATCATGGGAATGACTTCCCGGCTTTCTTCTAATGTCATTTAATCGCTCCTTCCATAATGATAATGCACCTGATACTTTTCCAAAGGTGTCCAGTATCTTTTGCAATAACGTGTTTTGCTGTTTTATGATTTGATTTTCCGCTACTTTCCACGAACCTTTTATTTCCTGCCCGGCAAGAAATTTTTGTTCAATCTTTCTTGCGTCAGCACCTTCATGGATGGTAGGAATCTGGAGTTTTCCCTGTTTTTCATAAGAACGGTGATCAACCTGATTATGCAAAGGAAGATGTTCATTACACACCTTTGCCCACTCACTCCGCCACAGCTCACAATTTTTGGGATTGTTCCATCCAGTAGCATCGGTCAGCACCCGTTTCCATTGCAGGCGGTTTCTTGCACCAATCTTCTGGATTCCGTTTTCGTCTAATACAGGGATACGGATTCCATGACGGTCAGGGTTTTTCTTATCCTGCCACCAGTCCGGGTGGGATTCGTCAATCACGATATTTCCGCTTTTATCTCTGACAAAATCCCAATCCTTGACTTCTTTCTTTCCCCAAGAATGGTCCGGGTTAAAAGGTCGCATCGTCAGAAGCAGGTGGACATGGGGGTTGCCATCCCCTTTGTCGTGGATACTCCAATCAGCACACATTCCCTTATCCACAAATGTTTTTTGGATATAGTCGGATGTATATTGAATCTGTTCCTGTCTGCTCCATTCTTTTGGGAGGGCAAATTCAAATGACCTGCCAAGTTGGGCATCCGCACTTTTTTCAATCTTCAATACCTCATTCCATAATCTTTGTTTCTGAAATGTGATTTTGAATTTTTCTAAAGCAGCTTCTTTATCTTCTGACCTTTTGTAGCGGACAGATTTTTGAAAGCGTTTTATATTTTCTTCTGGTACTATCTGCCATTCAGGAGGTGCGTTTTCACACATCATCAGACTGGTGTAGACCACTTCTTTTTTAGAAGTGTAATAACTGATTCTCCCGGTTTCCTCGTTTTTCATCACATCCCCATTGAGATATGCGGAAGCGGAGATAACAGATTTCCCTTTACTTCGTCCGACTATTTTGATTGTGTAATGAAAAATCGCCATATCTGGATTCCGCCTTTCTGCACATCCGGTATAGATTTCCGGCAACATTGCTTTCGATTTTAGAAAAAGCAGCATTGCCAGAACGCCCTCTGCGTAAGAGTGCCCTGCGCATAGCAGCCTGCATGGAATGCGCCTCTCTGGCGAAGAGTGCCTCCTGTGGCATGAGCAGGTCTGGCTGAAAGCCCCGCCGACGGAACGAGTCCGGCAAGCGTGAGCGCAGACCGGTTGCCACTTGTGGCAAACTTATTGGGACGACCTCTGGTTGTCCATAAATGCGCCATTCATGAAAAAGCAATGAAGGGAATGAAAAAACTCATCCCATCCGCCATTACACTTCCTCCATATCGGTATTTGTTTCTTTCTGCATTGCCTTTGAGAAAAATTTCCCATTGGCTTCCTGCTTTTTCAGAAAACCAATCAGCTTTGGGATGTCTTCCTCCTCAATAGTCGCACCAAGAACGGATTCCACCGCACCGCCAACCTGACAGAGCCTATGGGTTCGTTTTTTACTTTCTTCGGCTTTCTTTCGTTTTAGAAGTTCTTTCTTCTGTGCTGCATATCGTTTTGCTTTTTCAAGGCTTTCCTGTTCCTTCTTTTCCATTTCAAGCATTCGTTCTTCATAACTTTTTGTTGATTTTGCCATTCTTACATTCTCCTTTCCTTCACAAACATAAGTTCTCGGTTGCGTATCAGAAGAAGCACATGGTATAATCTTCTTGCGTGTAGGTATATCATGGCTTCGGTCTGATAGAACCTTTGGCGGTTTCTTCGGAAGCCGCCTTTTTAATTTGCCGCAGTTCTTGTTACGGCTTTTACATTTCCTCTATCCCTCAAATCACGACCTTCATTAGCTTCCATAAACATTTCCAGAATATCGGTTTTAATCAGGACTTTGCGACCAACCTTTAATACTGGAAGTTTCTTCCATTCTACAAGCTGTCTTAAGGTATTTCTGCCGATTCCCGTATAGTCAGCAGCTTCTTCGATGGATAATGCAATTTTTCTTTGCGTCATATAATCACCTCCTTATAAATTGCATTATGCAATTCTTGCGATGTAAGTATATCCTTTTCATATCTTTTTGTCAAGCGTTACGAAATATCAAAAACAAACTTTATGTTGCATATTGCAATTTTGGAAAAACAATGCTATAATTCATACATACCGAAAAAGGAGGCAGTCAGCATGAAAGATAAAGAACTACGCAAGCTGATAGGCAGCAGAGTAAAACAGCGCCGTCTGGAATTGAATCTGACACAGCCTTATGTCGCAGAAAAGATGGGGGTTACCGCTTCTACAATCCTGCGTTATGAGAATGGTTCGATTGACAATACGAAAAAAATGGTGCTGGAAGGTCTTTCGGAAGCACTCCATGTATCTGTGGAATGGCTCAAAGGGGAAACAGATGAATATGAAACCGACATTACGGATAAGAGAGAGTTACAGATTCGTGATGCGATGGGAGATATTCTGGAACAGTTACCGCTTGCCCTTACCAAAGAAGAAGATGCTTTTTCAAAAGATTTATTACTGCTGATGTTAAAACAATATGGTCTGTTTTTGGATTCCTTCCAGTTCGCCTGCAAAAATTTCAAGGGGAATGCTGGTCAGACGGATATTGCCAAAACAATAGGGTTTGAATCGAATGAGGAATATAATGAGATTATGTTCTTAAGGGAAATCACTCCTACCATCAATGCTCTTAATGAGATGGCAGACGTTGTAAGGCTCTATTCCAAGAAACCAAAAACAGCAGAACAAAGGCTTGCAAATCTTTTATCAGAAGTCTTATACGAAGATTCCGAATCGGTATAGTAAGACAACCGGAGTTATGATATACTTACACGCACGAAGCATTTCATCAGTTCCGATTGTCTAATATCGAAAGGAGATATACGATTATGGCAAAAGGATCTGTAAGAAAAAAAGGAAAGAAATGGTACTACCGCTTCTATGTAGAGGACGCAAGCGGCAATCTTGTTCAAAAAGAATGCGTTGGAACAGAAAGCAAAAGTGAAACTGAAAAGCTGCTCCGTCAGGCAATGGATGATTCTGAAAAAAAGAAATTTGTTGCCAAAGCGGAAAATCTCACAGTCGGACAACTTCTGGATGTGTGGGCAGAGGAGGAATTAAAAACAGGTACGCTCAGCAATGGTACTGTGGAGAATTACCTCGGAACAATCCGAAATATCAAGAAACACCCATTGGCAGAACGGAAATTAAAAAATGTAACCTCTGAGCATTTGCAATCCTTCTTTGATTTGCTTTCCTTTGGGGGAGTTCATCCCGATGGAAAAGAGAAAAAGGGTTACAGCAAAGATTACATCCATTCTTTTTCCGCAGTCATGCAGCAGTCCTTCCGCTTTGCAGTATTTCCAAAACAGTATATTACGTTCAATCCCATGCAGTATATTAAACTGCGGTATCAGACGGACGAAGTTGATTTGTTTTCGGATGAGGACATGGACGGAAATATCCAACCAATTTCACGAGAAGATTATGAAAGACTGCTTACGTATCTTCAAAAAAAGAACCCAGCCGCAATACTTCCAATCCAGATAGCCTATTATGCCGGGCTTCGTATTGGAGAAGCCTGTGGTTTGGCATGGCAGGACGTAAATCTGGAAGAACAATGCCTTACCATAAGACGCAGCATCCGATATGATGGCTCAAAACGCAAATATATCATCGGACCAACCAAGCGGAAAAAAGTGAGGATTGTTGATTTTGGAGATACGCTGGTAGAGATTTTCCGTAATGCCCGGAAAGAGCAGTTAAAAAATCGAATGCAGTATGGAGAACTTTATCACACGAACTACTACAAAGAGGTCAAAGAGAAAAACAGAGTGTACTACGAGTATTATTGCTTAGACAGAACAGAGGAAGTCCCGGCAGATTATAAAGAAATTTCTTTCGTCTGCTTAAGACCTGATGGCTGTCTGGAACTTCCGACTACTTTGGGAACGGTATGCAGAAAGGTAGCAAAAACATTAGAGGGATTTGAAGGCTTTCATTTCCACCAGTTACGTCACACCTATGCAAGCAACCTTTTAGCAAATGGAGCTGCCCCAAAAGATGTGCAGGAATTGTTAGGACACTCAGATGTCAGTACCACAATGAACGTCTATGCTCACTCCACAAGAGATGCGAAACGAAAATCGGTTCGGCTTCTTGATAAAGTGGTAGGCAATGACTAAAAAATTTCCCTTATTTCCCTTGTGATTATCTCATAAGGGCAAAAATAAGGGAAACTACATATCATTTCACTAATGGACAGGCGGGAAAGCCTATAAAATGGGGAAAGTTAGAGAGATAATTATATAAATTCCAGTTTAAAGTGCATAATTTTATGATTCTCAAAAGAAGGTAAAATAATGAGCAGCTATATTAAAACAAACATGATACCGATTATAATAGAAATGATATTTATAATATCTTGTTTTGTCATTCCAAAGGAATATTTTATTTATACTAACACTCCTTAACAATATGGGGAATATTTTTAACTATGGTCTGGGCTTTGCCGTTAAGTTTGTCATATATTAAGACTAAAAATATATATGTACCAATGACAGCACATTTTATTGGCAATTTATTAGGAAATGGAATGGATGTTATTATGACGATTATTTCAATGTTATAGATACTGATAACTTCCAATCTCTGCCTTTCAGGCAGCCCACAGCCATACAACTTAAGAAAGAACTTCAAATGACTCACACAAAACGTAAATCAAAAATTATCCTTATTATACTGCTTGCCGTGATTCTTACACTCTGCGGTATCAGCGTCTGGTATGTAAATGACTACTATCACGCCGTTGATGTAGATGATGCTTTAACCTCCTCCGATACCGTAACGGTAAGTTCTACTGCCACCGGCATGCTTTTTGACGGACCTGGCACGAAAGATGCGCTTATTTTCTATCCTGGCGCCAAAGTAGAGGCAATCGCATACGCACCACTGTTAAAACAGATTGCAGGAAGCGGCATCGACTGTTTTCTTGTCAAAATGCCCTGCAACCTTGCTTTCTTTGGTATGAATAAAGCGGATGACATCATGGCGGATTATTCCTATGAACACTGGTATCTGGCTGGTCATTCCCTCGGTGGTGCCATGGCTGCAAGCTATGCAGGGAAGCATTTAAATGATTTAGACGGACTGATCCTGCTTGCTTCCTATTCCACCAGTGATCTTACAAAAGCTGATTTCCCGGTTATTTCCATATATGGCAGCAATGACGGTGTCTTAAATATGGACAAAGTTGTAATCAGCCGTGACCTTATGCCCGCTGACTATTCGGAGCATGTGATCGAAGGAGGAAATCATGCCGGTTTTGGAAATTACGGTGCACAAAAAGGTGACCATGATGCATCGATTTCCCATGATGAACAATGGAGAGAAACCGTATCCGTCTGCACATCTGTGCTAAAAAAGTAATAGAAATGTAAAAAAATTCCTTACCAATAATCTGATAAGGAATTTTTTAAACTATATTATTTTTTACCATCTAAAAATTCTTAAATCCATATCCCGCAGCTCTCACAGCATCAATAAAATCACCCAGCACTGCTGCATTTGTCTCCGACTCCGCATGGAGCAGATAAATCGCACCCGGATGGAGTTTATCTTTCATCTTCTGCAGGCTTGATACATGATCCGGCTGGTTATTGACATCATAATCAAGATATGCAAAACTCCAGAAAATACTCTTATAATTACAGTTATTTAACAGTGCAAGCGACTGCTCACTGAATCTTCCGGTCGGATAACGGAACAGGTACATGTCATACCCAAAGTTTTCCTTGATATAGGCATGATTCTCTGTTACCTCATTTTCCTGCTTATCTAAAGTCAATGATGGCATACCCGCAGATGGATGTGTCACACTGTGGTTTCCAAGCACATGACCTTCATCAATCATACGTCTTACCAGGTCAGGATTGTCCTTCGCATATGGTTCCGTTACAAAAAATGTAGCAGATACACCTTTTTCTTTTAAGGTATTTAAAATGCTCTCGGTCTGTCCGTATTCATAACCTTCATCAAATGTCAGATAAATATCTTTTGTATCATCACCGATGAAGTACGCATTATATTTTCCATAAGTCTCCTGTGCATTGACGGCGTCAAGCGGACGGTTTTCGTCATCCGTGTGGCTGCCAAGTCCCCAGTCATGACTGGTCGCATCTAAAGAAGCTACGTTTTCAATCTGCGTATTCTGCAGCACCTGTCCGGTCGTGCCTGTGCCTGTTTCCGTAGATGTCTGGTCTTCCGTACTCGGAACATCCTCTACCGATTCTGTAGCGTCTGTTCCGTCTTTTCCATAGGACTCATACGTTTTTAATACAGCATCCCCGATTGCTTTCGCGTAACTGTCAAGGTTTGCATCAAACAACTGGTTATCCGTCGGGCTGTTCATAAAACCAAGTTCAACGATACATGCCGGCATGTTTGTGTGCAGATTTACATAATAATCTTTGCTCTCGCTCTTTTGTGTTCCTTTCTTTACGCCGCGGTTTCTTGAAACTCCTGCAGCATCCAGATTGTCCATGATATTCTGGGCAAGTGACTGTGCCTTATCATCTGCATCACTGCGGATCCAGGTCTCTACGCCATTTCCCTCACCGGTATTTCGGTGCAGCGACACAAAATAATCGGCATTATTCTGGTTTGCAAAGGTTGTCCGCTCCTCTAACGACAAAAATGTATCATCCGAACGTGTCATGATAACCTGCACATTTTCCTTGTCAGTAAGATATGCTGCCACTGCCTGTGTTATTTTTAAATTGTCATTTTTTTCATAACGAAGCCTGTAATCAGATCCATTATCTTTTCCGCCATGCCCGGCATCTAAACATACGATCAGTTTATTCTCGTCTATCTCATCCTGCTTCTCCTGCTCGTCATTAACCGCCACGATCTTCCCTTCGATCTGTGAAAGGTCAATGCCTGCCGGAACCAGTTTGTGCAGCAAACTCCCCATCCCTTTAAATAACGCAAGAACGATCAGAAGCTGCAGCGAACAATATACTATGCATACCAGGTTTCTCAGTCGTTTTTTTCTTCGCTTCTCTGCATTCAAATCCGTTCACTCTCTATCTTTTTTTTCTTTTTCATTCATTTATATAAATATTTTAGTCCGCAGTGCATATTTCAGGTACTGCGATATTAATACTTTAGTCCGCAGTGCATGTGCTCATTGCTTTACCACATTATATCCCATCCACCTTTAAATGACCATAAAACATTTTCTTAATATTTTATTATGTTTCGTCAAACAGGAACTGTGCCAGTGCATAATTGCTGACATCCTGCCCCTTCGGTGTCAGGTAAATTCTGCCTGCACGGCGCTCTAAGAGTCTCTCTTCCTGCAGATGATTTAAAACTTCCTGATACACTGCCTCAATCGGTATTCCAAAGTCATGAAAGAAATCATCTCTGGAAATTCCATCGATCATACGGAGTCCTAAGTACATAAACTCTTCCATCTGGGCATATCTGCTTACAGATTCTGCCGAGGCATGTAGATTGGTTGCCGGAAGTTGTTCCACTGTGCCATCTTCATGATGATTTTCCCAGATACCTTCGCGGATTGCTTGTGTCTGTTCTAAATAAGTATATAGATCCGATGTATTGGTGTAACGTATGTTTTCCATCAAAGAAGATGCACCAAGTCCCATTCCGAGATAGTTGACACGTGTCCAATAACCAATATTATGTCTGCATGCATATCCCGGCTGCGCAAAATTTGACACCTCATAATGCACATAGCCATTTTCTTTCAGTACCTGTTCCGTCATCTGCGTCATCTCGTAGACTTCATCTTCCGTCGGCAGTGCATCCGTTGCCATTCCTGCACGCTGCTTGACCGCATCAAATTTATAGAGATCGTAAAAAGGTGTTCCTTTTTCAATGATCAGCGAATAGGCAGAAACATGCTCCGGTTTCAGACGGCATACTTTCTGCAGGGAATCCGCATAGGTTTCTATATGCTGCCCCGGAAGAGAACTCATAAGATCCACATTGATATTGGAAAATCCTCCTGCCCTTGCAAGTTCATAGGTCTTTAAAAACTGCTCCCAGGTATGGATACGTCCTAGCATTTTTAATTCAACATTCTGTGCAGACTGCAGCCCCAGACTGATCCGGTTGATCCCGGACTGTCTGTATACTGCAAACTTCTGTGCCGTGACAGTTCCCGGATTGCACTCAATGGAAACTTCCGCATCCGGCAGCAGGGAAAAACTCTGATGCACAGCATCCATGATTGCTGCCATATCCGACTCCCAAAGCCATGACGGTGTACCGCCGCCAATATATACGGTCGAGACCACATAATCCCTGCAATGGGCTCCATAGTAGGTAATCTCTTTACAAAGTGCCTTCACATACTGTCTCTGTGTATCTTCATCCGCCGGAAAAGAAAGAAAATCACAATAATTACATTTCCTGACACAGAACGGGATATGGATATATAATTCCAGTTCCTTTTTTTCCATTTTTAATCCTCATCCAGTTTTAAAACACTCATAAATGCTTCCTGCGGAATCTCAACATTTCCGACCTGACGCATACGTTTCTTTCCTTCTTTCTGTTTCTCTAACAGTTTCTTCTTTCGGGAAATATCACCACCATAACATTTTGCAAGCACATCCTTACGCATTGCCTTGACTGTCTCACGCGCGATAACTTTACCGCCGACAGCCGCCTGGATCGGTATTTCAAACAGATGTCTCGGAATCTCTTCCTTTAACTTTTCACACATTTTTCTTCCGCGCTCGTAGGCACTGTCTTTAAATACGATAAAGGAAAGGGCATCCACCTGCTCTTTATTGATCAGAATGTCAAGTTTTACCAGCTCGGAACGCTCATATCCTTTTAATTCATAATCGAAAGATGCGTAACCTCTGGAACGTGATTTTAATGCGTCAAAGAAATCATAAATGATCTCATTTAACGGCAGATCATATTTGATGAGTGCACGCGTCTCCTCTAAATATTCCATACTCAGATAAACACCGCGGCGTTCCTGACATAACTTCATGATTGCGCCGACATATTCACTCGTCACCATGATCTCTGCCGATACAACAGGTTCTTCCATGTATTCGATCTCAGACGGATCCGGGAGGTTTGACGGGTTTGTCAGGTCAATGACCTCACCGTTTGTCTTATGCACTTTATAAATAACTCCCGGTGCCGTTGTCACAAGGTCTAAATTAAACTCACGCTCTAAACGTTCCTGAATGATCTCTAAATGAAGTAATCCTAAAAATCCACAGCGGAATCCAAAACCAAGTGCTAAAGATGTCTCCGGTTCATACTGCAGGGAAGCATCATTGATCTGCAATTTTTCCAGTGCATCTCTGAGATCCGGATATTTTGCACTGTCTGCCGGATACATACCGCAGTACACCATCGGGTTGACTTTTTTGTAACCCGGAAGCGGTTCACTGCATGGACGGTTGGCATTCGTCACGGTATCGCCGACACGGGTATCACGGACATTTTTGATGCTTGCACAGATATAACCTACCATTCCCGCCGCAAGCTCATCACATGGGATAAACTGTCCTGCACCAAAATATCCGATTTCTGTGACCTCGGACTGTGCACCGGTTGCCATCATACGGATGGTATCTCCCACTTTTACCGTTCCCTCTTTGATACGGCAGAATACGATGACTCCTTTATAGGAATCATAAAGTGCATCAAAGATCAGCGCCTGAAGCGGCGCATCTTTATCTCCGGTCGGCGCCGGGATCTTTGTCACGATCTGCTCTAATACCTGATCGATATTTAAGCCGGTCTTAGCGGAAATACGCGGTGCATCCTCCGCCTCAATACCAATTACATCCTCGATCTCCTTTACCACCTCATCCGGCTGTGCACTCGGAAGATCGATCTTATTAATAACCGGCATCACGTCAAGATCATGATCTAAAGCAAGATATACATTTGCCAGTGTCTGTGCCTCCACGCCCTGTGCAGCATCTACAACCAAAATCGCGCCATCACAGGCTGCAAGGCTTCGTGACACTTCATAATTGAAATCGACGTGTCCAGGTGTGTCGATCAGGTTAAAAATGTATTCTTCCCCATCATTCGCCTTATAAATGATACGAACCGCCTGTGACTTAATCGTGATTCCACGCTCACGCTCTAAATCCATATTATCAAGAACCTGTGCCTGCATCTCCCTGCTGGTCAGTGTTCCTGTTCTTTCTATAATACGGTCAGCAAGCGTTGATTTGCCGTGATCGATATGTGCTATAATACAAAAATTTCTGATTTTACTCTGATCTATTGACATTTTATTCTCCATTCCAAAAAATAATCAGGCATTTACCCATACTTTTTTATTATACGGGAAAAGCAAAGGAAACGTCAAGTCGTCCGCAGTCCACTTTCGCGGTTCTCTTTCATTTATTAACAATTAAGATACAAAAATTCACAATATGTTCACTGGATTTTTAGTACTTTTGGGTGCATAATAAATTTGCTGTTAAATATTTAACAGTTGGGTTTCCGTAGTCACTATGACTTAAACCCCCTTCTTAATATGAAAATTCCCAACACAGCGGCTGCAAACGCTGTGTTGGGAATTTTTTTCTCATTCATAAATTGGATAAGAAGTTCCTTCTCTCATAAATACCGGGATCACATCGATCGGTGCCGGTACTGTCACATAGTTTCCACCCTCATATACTTTTTTCGTATATGCATCTGTCCACTTTGTACCAGATGGAAGATAAACCCTGCGTTCTGTCGCTCCGGCTTCCATGACCGGTGCCACCAAAAGATCCGGGCCAAACATGTATGCATCTTCCACGTTCCAGCTCTCCTTATCTTCTGCAAAATCAAAGAACAGCGGACGCATCACCGGTGCCCCTGTCTTACTTGCCTGTTCCATGCAGGAACGGATATACGGGCGGAGGCGCTCACGGATAAACAGATATTTTTTCAATATCTCATAATTATCCTCCCCAAAACTCCATACCTCATTATCCTGACCGGAGGTAAGCTGGCGCACACCATCGATAAACTCCTGTTCTCTCTCATACCACGGGGAACGTTCTCCATGCATACGGAATACCGGACAGAATGCACCCCATGCAAACCAGCGTACTAAAAGCTCCTTAAATGCCGGATCTTTGATATCCCCACCAAGGAATCCTCCGATATCTGATGTCCACCACGGAATGCCTGCCACACACATGTTAATTCCTGCCTGAAGCTGCTCTCTCATAGAACGGAACGAAGAATACACATCCCCTGACCAGGTAAGGACACCGTATTTCTGGCTGCCAGCCCATGCACAGCGCACCAGACTCATGACGTCTTTCTCTCCCTCCGCTTTTAAGCCATCATAAAATCCTTTTGCATAACCGACCGGATAAATATTACTGCACTGTAATGCAGGTCCCGCATAATAGCGGTAATTGTCAAAATCATAAGGACCATACTCCGGCTCTGCCTCATCTAACCAGAAACAGCGGACTCCGTTTTTATAGTAGTTTTCCTTACATTTATCCCATACAAACTTCTGTGCTCCCGGATTTGTCGCATCATAAAATACCGTATTACCCATCCAGCTCATATGATAGGACAGTCCTCGATCCGGTGTGACAAGATATCCCCTGTCATTCATCTCCCCATAATTTTCGCTGCGCTCATCCACCGTCGGCCAGACAGATACGACCGTCTCGATTCCCATACTCTTTAATTCATCCACCATTGCTTTTGGATCTGGCCAATCTCTCGGCTCAAACTTAAATTCACCCTGCATTGTCCAATGGAAAAAGTCGATCACGATCGCATCCATCGGAAGTCCGCGTTTTTTATGTTCCCTTGCAACTGCAAGTATCTCATCCTGATTGCGGTAACGCAGCTTACACTGCCAGTATCCCATACCATATTCCGGCATCATCGGTGTTCTTCCGGTTGCCGCAGAATACTGTTCTTCAATCTCAAACGGTGTATCTCCCGCCGTGATAAAATAATCCAGTTTCTTTGTGCTCTTTGCATGCCACTCAGTCTTATTTGCTCCGAAAATGGCTGTCCCAATCGCCGGATTATTCCAGAAAAATCCATAACCTCTGTTTGAAACCATAAATGGTACACTCGCCTGACTGTTTCTGTGTGCCAGTTCCAATATCGCACCTTTTTTATTCAGATTTTTTTCCTGATACTGCCCCATACCAAATATTTTTTCATCATCAAATGCTTCAAAACGCATGGTCAGTTCGTAATCTGTACTTCCTGGAATCGGTTTTAATTCTCTTGCATCAATACGCAGTGGCACGCAATAGCGGTTGATCCGGTTTCTGTTTCTCCAGTACTCTTCGGTCAGAAGCTCTCCCTTCTGATTAAAATAGCTGATCCATCCCTCCGGGGAGATCACCGCCGTGATCTTTCCGTTTTTTACCGTGTATACGTTTCCGGTCTGATGATATTTTGCAAATTCTTCTCCGCAATACCACGGATCTGTCGTGTCAACTTCCCTGCATTCCACCTGAATAGGGCATTTTTTTACTTCCTCGGTCAGCGCCCAGTCATGTGCATCCATCTGTGCTTCCTTCGTCATGCGCACACGGAAAGAATTTTCTCCCCATGGTTCTAACCACAATGTCGATGTTCCATCTGCAATTACCAGTCTGTTATTTTCTTCGTAAACTCTCATCTAACTTTTCCTCTCTTATATGAATCATTCAAAATTAATATAACTTGCTATTTCCTGTATTTATCATTTTTTCCAGTTGATATAAATTTGTAAAATTTTCCGTCCTTTTTCCAGTTAATACACATTTGCAAAACATTCTGCCCTGTCAGATTATTTCAACATCTCTCCATACAGAACGCCGCGTGACCCTGTCGCAAGGAAAAATCTGCCAAACTTTCTCTTATCGCCATCGATACTGTTGATCTCACCATACATCTGATTCTCCCGGTTCAGCCGCTCATACGACTTTCCCTCATCAAGGGTACGGTAAAATCCATATTCCCCATCAAGACGTCCGCAGAAATAAATCGCCTTTTCCTCTGTCAGATACTCCCTTCCTTCGCCGATCACACCAAGTCCCATGCGGTAACATGCATCTTTCGCATCTGTCAGCCTTTTTACATGAATTTCATCTGTTCCGGTGTCATAGCAGAATTTATAAAGTCCCGCGTCACCTAATGCCATGTAAAATACACCGCTTTTTCCACCCTCACCGCGCACTTCCGTCTTATTTGCAGTATCAATATAACCAAAATCGCAGATAGGAAATGTTTCTTCCGGCTGCTTCTGGTAAAAGTTTTTACCGCCGTCCCTGCTCACATAGATTTCAGACGCACCGCCAAAACCGTAAAACAAATCATTACCAGTACGGTCAGAAAAGACTTTCAGGTAACCCTTTTTGACAGGATTTCCTTTCAGATCAAATACGCCTGCTTTTTGAAAATTTTTCCCACCGTCATTGCTGATGATCACCAGTTCCACCGGAAGCCTGATGCCATCTGCCACAGACCAGACAATATTTGTACCGTCCGGTGACATTGCCACCCAGCCGGCATTTACATTCGGATTTTCAATCTCATGCAGTTTTCGGTCAATCTCTGCATTGATGCCAAACGGCATGCTGATCCGCTCAAATGTTTTAAAATTATCACGGGTGCGCACCAGACCGCCTTTTGTTTTCCCTTTCCAGTTTCCCCGTGCCGTCACAATGCCAAGACTGCTGTCTGCATCGGAAATATCTGCATTGATACAGGTAATATAGCGGTTGCCTTCCCTGTCGTCAAATGAATTTTTACATGGTTCATCGAGATTACGGAACGCAAAACCGCCAAGATCCCCGACGATATCAATAAGTTCTGCTTCTCCGGCGACCGGGGCATATACATTCAGATGAACCGTCTCCTCGATTCCTGCACATGCATCATGATAACGCGGATGTTCACCAAGCAGTGCATCCGTCATAAAAACACCGGTTCCGGAATTAAACCATACCTCATTCGGATCGAATGGATTGATCTTAATATCGCTCATCCAGTGCAGCAGACAATGATTGCCATTGTACTCCGGCTTCATATAGGAAGTATTAAAATACAGATCTCCTTTTTCAAGTCCGCACAGGCTCACACTCCAACTATTACCATAATCTTTGGAAAGATATACGATCTCATCACCCTCTTTTTCCCGGCAAAGTGTCGAGCAGACCAAAAGTCCGGGCATCGCTTTACAGGAGGAAATCCCGCCAAATCCATAATTTAAAAATTTTTTTGTCAATACACCATCCGCATCCGGCGTGATATCATCATATCCTGCAATTTTCCCTTCCGAAAAATAATAACGGAGTACTTTTCCACCGATCACATCCCCGGAATCGCAGCTGTATCCGAGATCGACCACATAATTCCATCTTCCGGTAACATTCATCGTCACATAAAGATAAGTTCCATCATAATCATAACGTGATGCCACCAGACCATTCATTTTGCTGTCACTGACTAAAACATTTTCTGGCTGCATCAGCCTTTCAAATGACTGGCCTGCATCATAGGAAACATACAGGCTGTGACCACGCAGTTTATCATTTTCTCTCGTCGTATAGCCTGCTGTCCCTGCGACGATCGTTTTTGCATCATCTGACACCCAGACACATGTCATGTAATTTTCTTCTAAAGTAAGTCTTTTCCAGGTATCTCCTCTGTCCGTGGTTTTCCACAGACCATCTAACTGGCTTGCAAAATAAAGTATATTCTCATCCTTTTTATCTGCTGCCAGACGATATCCGGTTCCTCTTCCGCACAGGTTGCCATGGACAGTCACAGGTATCTTTTTATGGATAAATGTCTCTCCATAATCCTCTGAAATAGAAAATTTTCCATAGCCCTGCCCGTTGATACCGCTCATAATATATAAATATTCCGGATGATTTTCGTCGAGTGCACATGCGATTGGAAATGTTTCAGAGATATCCTCCATGCTCACGCCATCGATCAGACTTTTCCAGTGTTTTTTTTCGTAATCATACCGGTAAACACCGCCGATGTCTGTTCTGGCGTAGAGGATGCCGGGCTGTCTGGGATGGTATAACAGTCCGGTGACGTATCCGCCGCCTGGGATTGGGGCATTTTTGTATTCGTAGTTGATTGTTTTGTGGGCTTTCATTGTATAGGTGAACTCCTTTCGCGGATATTTTTTTCAGTGTAACGATGATTCCCGTTTGCGAGTAAGCAGATTCGCAGTGCTGATAAAAAGAGTCGCTCGCGACTCTTTCGCGCTCGAGCGGTGCTGTTTACAGCTAACTTCTTCTCCGCGAGATGCGCATCCTGCCCGGAGGGCTTTTTGATTCATAGGACGTAATTTCCTATGAATCGAAAAAAGGAACCCCGCCAACAGGATTCCTTCTTAAACACCAGACGAACCCCTACTTTAAAAGTAAGGATTTTCGTTTCAATTTTCTACCACATTTATTCGCCTACTTATACACGAAAAATCCGCTTTAATCTGCATCATAATCATCTAGGAAGTTATGGTACACTCCATCTTTTTTATATCCAATGATAGTCTTTAAATTCACATTGCTGACGCTGTTGAAAATATTGCTGTCAATAAATTCACTTTTTTTGCGCAGTTCGGTGACAAGATCTTTCATTTCCTCACGCTTGGAGCCTTTTGCCCCGCCACAGCTTGTACAGTTTTCCGTAAAACGGCAGGCACACTGGATAAACTGCAGGCGGTTATAGTCACGCCATGCCTTGATGTCCTCTTCCTTTACCAGATAAAGTGGACGGATCAGTTCCATTCCCTCAAAATTCTGGCTGTGAAGTTTTGGCATCATTGTCTCAACTTTTCCACTGTATAACATTCCCATCAGGATCGTCTCGATCACGTCATCAAAATGATGTCCAAGTGCGATCTTATTACATCCTAACTCTTTTGCCTTTGAATAAAGATATCCTCTCCGCATTCTCGCACACAGATAACACGGATTCTTATCTACCTCCGCAACAGAATCAAAAATCTGTGTTTCAAATGTCGTGAGCGGGATATCAAGCAGTTTTGCATTTTCCTGGATAATACGCCAGTTTTCCTCATTATAGCCCGGATTCATACACAGGAAAACAAGTTCAAAATTGCGTTTTCCATGACGGTATAATTCCTGAAACAGTTTTGCCAAAAGCATGGAATCTTTTCCACCGGAAATACATACCGCGATCTTATCGCCATCCTGGATCATTTCATAATCATGAAGTGCCTTGGTAAAACGGCTCCAGACCGGCTTTCTGAATTTTTTGATCAGGCTTTTTTCAATCTGCTCGGTACGCTCTTTTCTTGAATCATCCTCCATCGTCACACGCGTGAGCTGGTATCTTAACCAGGCACGGTAACCACCCTCTAAATTGATGGTATCATAGCCTTCATTATCCAGTATCTCTGCTGCATCCCTGCTGTTTTCCCCCACATGGCAGTACAGATAAACCGGCTGGTCTTTCTTTAAAATATCTGTCTCACCCGCTTCGATCTTTTCTAACGGAAGATTGATGGCACCGTCGATCGCCCCGCGTGAAAAATCATTTTCCGGACGGACGTCGATCAGCTGCAGACCTTCTGTTCCTTTCTGTGCCAGTTCTTCTACGGTAATTGTATTCAAAATATTTCCTCCAATTTCGTATTCTTTTATTTTGTGCGCTTTCCCTCTTTGATTTCATCTAAAACTTCCGCAACTGCCTCGCGCTCATCAAAATGGTATTTCACACCGCGGATCTCCTGATAATCTTCGTGGCCTTTTCCAAGCAATACGATCATATCTCCCGGCTGGGCATTTACCATGCAGTATGCGATCGCTTCTTTCCGGTCGTCGATCTCGATATATTTTCCGTTACTTCTTGCAAGTCCGACTTTAATATCTTTATTGATATCGCGGATGTCTTCATCTCTCGGATTATCACAGGTCAGTACACACAGATCTGCCATCTCACCGGTTACCTCACCCATATCATAACGGCGCAGCTTTGAACGGTTTCCGCCGCCGCCATAGACACAGATCAGACGTTTCGGATGATATTCCATCAATGTCGTAAGCACGCTTCTGGTGCTGACTTCATTGTGTGCGTAGTCAATGATCAGATAATAATCTTTCGATACCGGAAGCATTTCCACACGTCCTTTGACCTGCACTTTATCCAGACCGTCTAAGATTGCCTCATCTGAAATTCCTGCCAGATGGCAGACTAACATTGTTACCAGTGAATTATATACTGAAAATCTTCCCGGAATATGCACTCTTGCCTCGCAGTCCATGCATCCTTTCACATGGAAATGCATACCGAGTTTTCCGTTTTCCTTGATAAATCCAAGATCCGCTGCAACCAGATCAAGCGGTTTGCCAAGAAACGTTTTTTCACTGCCATCTTCCACCCCGAAACTGTGGATCTCACAGGTATGGTTTGCCGCAACTGCTTCGCTGTGCTCATCATCTGCATTTAAAATACCGATCTTGCACTGGCGGAATAACATGCTCTTACATTCTAAATATTCCTCAAACGATGCATGCTCATTTGGTCCGATATGATCCGGGGACAGATTGGTAAACACACCATAATCAAACAGGATTCCTGCTGTTCGGTCCATTTTCAGTCCCTGCGAGGACACCTCCATCACTGCATATTCACAGCCTGCTTCTACCATGGAAGCAAACATGCGGTGCAGTTCGTAAGATTCCGGTGTCGTATTTTTTGACGGAATCTTCTCATCTCCGATCATCGCTCCGATCGTTCCGATCAGTCCGACTTTTTTGCCTGCTGCTTCCAGCACATTTTTGATCATGTATGTCGTGGTTGTCTTTCCTTTGGTGCCGGTCAGTCCGATCGTGATCAGCTTTTCTGCAGGGTAGTCAAACAATGCAGCCGACATCAATGCGAGTGCATAACGTGCAGATTCCACTTTTAACACGGTGATCGTATCAGGAATCTGCGTGGCTTCCTCCGCCCGCTCCACAACAATGACACTTGCTCCTTTTTCCACTGCATCCGGGATATATTTGTGACCATCCGTCACTGCTCCAACCATACAGACGAACATGGTTTCCTTTGCAATCTTTCTTGAATCATAGATAATGTCTCTGACTTCTGCTTCCATGCTGCCCTGTAAACATTCGTATTTTATCTTTTCACAGATCTTACTTAACTTCATTTTTTCTCCCTATATTGTTCAAGACCACGAAAAGCCGCCGTACATTCTGCACGGCAGCCCCTGTATAATATCTTTTTATTTTTCTAAAATGTGTGATGCATCAATCTCCGCTTCAAACACAGTGTGTGACGGTCCCGTCATAAATAAATGGTTCGTTTTCTCATCCCACTCGATCAGAAGAGGTCCACCAATCTGCTCCACAGTAACTTTGCGGTCTGTACGTCCGGTCAGAACACCTGTAACAACCGCTGTCGAACAGCCTGTCCCACATCCGATCGTCTCACCGGTCCCACGTTCCCATTCACGGATCTTGATATAATCACGCTTTACAAACTCTGCAAATGTAACATTGGTTTTATTTGGAAACAACGATGTCATATGCTCGATTGTCTTTCCGTAACGCTCCACATCAAGGTCTGCGACAGAATCCACAAACATTGCACAATGTGGATTGCCCCAGGATACTGCCGTGATATGAAATGTTTTATCCAGCACCTCCACCGGCTGCTCTACAAACTGCTCTAAATCTGTATTTACCGGAATTACTTTCGTATCCAGTCTCGGTTCCCCGATATCTGCTCGGATGTTTGATACCAGACCATCCGTTACCGTCAGATTCAGATGCTGCATTCCACCAAGTGTCTCGATCACAAGTTCTGTCTTATCGGTCAGCCTGTGGTCATAAACATATTTTCCGACAGAACGGAGTGCGTTGCCGCACATTTCTCCTTCTGAACCATCCGGATTGAACATCCGCATCCGGAAATCTCCCTTATCGGATGGACAGATCAAAACCATTCCGTCTGATCCAATGGCAAAATGTCTGTCGCTGACAAACCGTGCCAGCTCCGGTAAATTTTTAATATCCTGGTGAACGGCATCAATATATACATAATCATTTCCAAATGCCTGCATTTTTGTAAATTTCATGGTAATCCTCCATTTTATGCATTCATTGCCCTGTCAAGGTCTGCAATGATATCATCTGCATTTTCAATTCCGACTGACATACGAAGGAAGCAGTCTGTAATACCAAGTTTCTCTTTGATGTCAAGTGGTGTATCCTCATGTGTCTGTGTTGTCGGGTATGTGATCAGTGTCTCTGTTCCTCCAAGGCTCTCTGCAAACATGATCATATCAACACCTTTTAAGATTTTCTTTACTGTCTCAAAACTGTCAACAGTAAATGAGATCATTCCGCCAAAACCAGTTGTCTGTTTTTTCGTCACTGCGTAATCTTTGTGATCTTCAAAACCTACATAATACACTTTCTGTACTTTCGGCTGTGTTCTGAGCCACTCTGCAACTTTCTTCGCATTCTCGTTGTGTCTGTCCATACGAACCGGCAATGTCTTGATTCCTCTTAAGATCAGCCAGCTATCAAGCGGTGCAAGCTGACTGCCGTGAGATTTGATATGGACATGGATCTTTTCTGCAATCTCCTCGTCATCTTTTACAACCACGATACCGGAAATCGTATCGTTATGTCCGCCTAAATATTTTGTGGAGCTGTGTGTTACGATATCTGCACCAAGCTGTAATGGTTTCTGGAAATATGGTGTTAAAAATGTATTATCAACAACCGTGAGTGCTCCGATACTCTTTGCGATCTCAGAAAGTGCATGGATGTCTGCCACCTTCATCATCGGGTTAGTCGGTGTCTCGATAAATAACATTTTTGTATTCGGACGGATGGCTGCCTTTACCTCATCAAGTTCTGACATATCCACATAAGTGTGCTCGATGCCGTATCTTCCAAAAACATCACCGATGATACGGAATGTTCCACCATAGATATCGTCAGATAAGATCACATGCTCTCCCGGATTTAACAGGGAAAATACTGCCATATTTGCCGCCTGTCCGCTGGAAAATGCAAATCCTTTGATACCTCCCTCTAAAATCGCCATAGTACGCTCTAATTCCTGTCTGGTCGGATTCTCAAGACGGCTGTATGCAAATCCTGTGGATTCTCCAAGTGCCGGATGACGGAAAGTAGCCGTCTGGAAGATCGGCATGCTGACTGCTCCGGTAAGCGGTTCCGTTCCAAGTGCTCCGTGTACTGCCTTTGATTCAAAATGTAATTCTTCTTTTGTACTGTAATCATTGTAATTGCTGAAATTCTTCATGCCGTTCTCCTTCTTTTTCATTCTTATTATTTCAAGTTTTTTAACATTTATTTCCTATAACTTTTCTTTCATATGGTTCTATTATATAAAACACTTTTTAAAATATATACTCGTCTAGTGCTGTGTATATTGCAAATTGTGCTTTTTTGTGTTAGGGTTGGATTTGAAAAGCATTTTATTAATCTGATTCGGAAGGAGTACCTGTATGCCGGAATATAAAAAAGTCGGTTATCTGACATCCAGTTTTAAATTATTTCATCTGAAAGACCAGAATAAAAAGGATTTTTCTTATCATTATCACGATTTTCACAAGATTTTAATCCTGTTAAACGGTGATATCACTTATTGCATCGAGGGACATTCTTATCAGCTTGCCCCTAATGATATCGTGTTAGTTCACGCCGGGGAGGTTCACCGGCCGATCATTCAGTCAGAATCTCCTTATGAACGTATCATCATCTACATTTCACCGGATTATTTGAAAAAATATGAAAAGTCCGATTTTGATCTTTCACACTGTCTGAGCCAGGCTGCCACAGAACAGTCACACGTGCTGCGTTTTCAGGGTTCGCGTGCTGCAAAGTTAAAAACTGCGATACAGGCACTTGACCAGTCTGTAAATGATAAAGATTTTGCAGCTTCCCTGCATCAGAAAATTTTATTTTTAGAATTTATGATACAGTTAAACCGTGCTGCCATGCACGATGGCATCGAATTTATCAATGATACTGCCTCCGACGAAAAAATCATCACGGTATTAAATTATCTGAGTGAACATCTGACCGAGGATATCTCCATCGACAAACTGTCTGCGAGGTTTTTCTTAAGCCGCTCTTATCTGATGCATACGTTTAAAGACCAGACCGGTTACACGATCGGCAATTATCTCTCGACCAAACGGCTGCTTTTAGCAAAAGATCTGATTGCAGAAGGAATGCCGATCACCGAAGTCTGCTATGCCTGCGGTTTTAAAAATTATTCAACTTTTTCGCGTGCATATAAAAAAAGTTTTGGAGAAGCCCCAAGGGACTCTCTCCAAAACCTGAAATCTTAATTTATGATAATAAAATGTCCGCAGGACACACATTCTGTTATTCTCATCCTATTTTGACACTGCTTCTCACTGACGCTCTGCCATTTCATTCATGAGCGTCGGTATGAACTGTTTCTTTCTGGAAACAATTCCGTCTAACAAAATACCATCAGCCCGCTCTTCTTTGCGGAACGCAGCTCCTAAAATCCTGCCTGCATTCTCCCCGTCAAAAATAATTTTTGAGGATTCCTCTAAAATGTCCGTCAGCATGACATAGACCATATCTATCTTCTTTTCTGCAAGCACCTGTACCATAAACGGACGTATCTGCTCTGCCACTTTGTCTAGTTCTTCCCGGCTCATAGCACTGATCTGTGCCACTCCGAAATCACAGTCATCGGTATGGAATATCTTGAAATCCTGATAAAAGATCTCCTCCGTGGACTTTCCGCTGAAATTACTGCCGGCCTGGAACATATTTTTCGCATAAGTCTCAATGTCTACTTCCGCGATCACTGCAAGCGCCTCCGCCACAGATTTATCTAACGGTGTACACGTTGGTGAACGGAACATCAGCGTATCAGAAATAATGGCAGACAGTAAAAGTCCTGCAATCTGTTTTGGCACATCCACGCCCTTTTCCTGATACATCTGATAAATGATCGTTGAGGTACAGCCGAGTGGCTGATTTCTAAAATAAACCGGCGAAACTGTTTCAAGACTGCCAAGACGATGATGATCGATGATCTCTAACAGCTCTGCCTCATCAATTCCGTCTACCGCCTGTGCCTTCTCATTGTGGTCAACAAGAATTACCTGTTTTTTCTGCATATTCATCAAATTACGGCGTGAAACCATTCCGGCATAATTACCATTTTCATTCAAAATCGGGAAGTCACGATGTCTGATCTTTGACATTGTCTCCCGCACTTCGTCCACATAATCCTCGATTCCGAACGTAATAATATTTTTTCGTGTCATAAACTGTTTGATCGGCATACTCTGATTGATAAGACGCGCTATCGAAAATGTATCAAACGGTGTTGTAATAATGATGCAGTCATGTTTTTCCGCAAGGGCGCGTACATCCTCGCTGACTTCAATTCCCCCACCGATGATCAGACAGCTTGCATTTGACTCGATAGCCTGTTTCTGCGCCTCTTCCCGGTCCCCTGAGATTACCATGTCATCATCTTCGATATAATCTGCCATATATTCCGGATTCGAGGTCGCTACCACTACCTTTCCTCTTACAAAATATGCATGCTCATTTCCAACGATGATCGTTCCATCCAACGTTTCCGCAATATTTTTATACTGTGTTCGTGCCTGGGATAACACATGATTATCAAAAACGTCCATGTAAGACGTTGCAATATCCTTTGTTACAATAATTCCTTCGAGTTTTCCAAACTGATTGGTTACCGGAAGCGTTACAACTTCTAATTTTTTCATTGTCTCCCATGCCCGTCTTAAGGAAATCTGACTGCTCACTCCCGCCGTTCTCCGGAAATTGATATCCTTGATCTGGGTTCCCGCATAAGTAACTAACTCCGGTTCCTGTGCCCCAAAATAATCGAGCACATAATGTGTCTCTGCATTTACTGCTCCGGCACGTTTTGCCACATAGGTTTTATCGTTTTCTGTCTGATTTTTTAAATATGCATAAGAGATAGCTGCACAAATAGAATCCGTATCCGGATTTTTATGCCCTACAACCCAAACTTTTCTCTTTTCTGCGCTCATGAAATTCCTCTCTTTACCTAAAAATTAGCAGCTATTTCTCTGATTTATTACTGCCGGACTCTTCTTTTTTATTTCTAAAAAAGAAAGAAACAGACGCTGGCAGCGCCGGCGTCATGTGTACTGTTAAAAGCGAAATACTCCCATAGAATATAATATAAATACGATCAATACCACAAAATTTAAAATTGAAAACCAGGATAGCAGCTTCACATATCCTTTCACCGAATCAACGCCGCCTTCCATCTCATCCATTTTTTCAATTTTAGAATCAAACTCATTGAACAGATCCTGTATGTTACGATAACATTTGACATTTTCCGTGTGTACTTTTTCAGAAAGATCCGTCTTAATAGACTCTAACTGTGACGTTGCATTCTCTAACAGCTCCTTGACCTCCGCAATCTGTCCTTCACTGAGCTTTTTGTTGGCAATTGCCTGTTCCTCTAAGAACTGCTTGTTCGCCGCAATCTGTTCCTCGTTTAATTTCCGGTTAGAAGCCGTCTGCTCCTCATTCATCTGACGATTTAAGGCAATCTGTTCCTCACTGGTTTTCCTGATATCAGCCACCTGTCCGGTAAGACCTGCCTCAATCTCTGTCATTTTCGTCGTCACTTTATCAGCAAGCGCATCTACTTTCCGTCCAAACTCGGTAACAATCTTGTCCGCCTCTTCCTGACGTTCTGTTAAAATATGTTCTAACTCCTGTGCCTTGTCCGCTCTCTCATCCACAAGTGACTGCAGTTCCGCCGCTTTACTTTCTTTTGCTGCCAGAAGCACCTGAAGTTGTTTTGCTTTTTCACGAAACTCATCGATCTGACTGATCAGTAAATCTTCATTTTCCACGTCCTTTTGTGTCCTTTCCTGTTCCTGTTTGTTCATTTGTCCGCTCTCTTCCGGCTTTTTCCGGTCCAAATGACGTACATTCTGCGGTATGGCCCGCTTTTTCTGGGGTTGAAGCTGTCTGAATACCATCTGCCATAAACCTGCCATCTGTGTCCACTTCTTCCCCCTTTCTGATTTTTTTCGCAATATATCATGGTTATTCTATCATTATCGTTTTTCTTTGTAAACAATAAATTATTTTCCATTATGTTAAACATGTGGACTGTGAAACTTTATATTTTCATTAAGGATCGCATAGATGACAAAGAAGCGATTCCAACTGGAACCGCCTCTGTCAAAAAAGGGATTATTTTTTCTTCAATATGATTTCATTTCACAAATAGTATGTTTTTGATTATCTACATAATTTTTTGAACTCATCAGCTACGAACTGGACTTTTGTTCCAATGACAACCTGAACAGCTGTTTTACTTGGTCTGATAACACCAGCAGCCCCTGCTGATTTGATTTTCTTCTCATCTACTAAAGAACTGTCTTTTACCTCAAGCCGAAGTCTTGTAATGCAGTTATCAATACTTTTAATATTGGCTGCACCACCAACACCTTCTAAAATTGTTGCCGCTACAGTTGTGTAATCACTGCTCCCAAGGTCGACATTTTTCTCTGCTTCCACATCATCGTCTTCTCTACCAGGAGTTTTCAGATCAAACTTTGTGATAGCGAAACGGAATACAACGTAAAATACAATAAATGCTGCAATACCAAGTGGAATGATCATCCAGGTATTCTTTGCTGCCGGAAGGGTTGCAGAGAAAAGAAGGTCTGTTGCTCCAGCAGAGAAACTAAAACCTGCTCTAAATCCAACTAATACCGTAATCACTGTGAAGATACCATATAATAATGCATATACAACATAAAGTGCCGGTGCAAGGAACATGAAACCAAACTCAAATGGCTCTGTAACACCACAGACAAATGCACAAACAGCTGCGGAGGCTACCAGACCGATTGCAACTTTCTTCTTATTACTCTTAGCAGTCTGAATCATAGCAAGAGCTGCACCCGGAATACCGAACATCATACATGGGAAGAATCCAGACATATACATACCCAAATCCCATGTTACATCTGCCGACGTCTCGCCTGCCCAGAAATGTTGTAAATCCCCAAGTCCGATCGTATCAAACCAGAATACATTGTTCAGTGCATGATGTAATCCGGTTGGAATCAGCAATCTGTTTAAGAATGCATAAATACCTGCACCAACAGGACCAAATCCAACAATTCCTTCACCGATTGAAACTAATGCTCCAAATAATAAAGGCCAGATGAATAATAAGATTGCGGATACAATGATAGAAACAACGCCTGCAACGATTGCTACACAACGCTTACCACTGAAGAATGATAACCAGTCAGGTAATTTTGTACCTTTGAATTTGTTGTAGCATGTTGCACCGATGATACCGGCAAGGATACCGATAAATGGGTTTGCAATCTTACTGAATGCAAGCACTTTTGTCTCATTCTCTGCAATTACCGGCATTAACGTTGTAACAACCCCTGTAGAAAGAAGGTTTGTCATCATTAACCATGATGCCAAAGCTGCAAGAGCTGCTGTACCATCATTATCATCTGCCATACCAACGCCGACACCGATAACAAAAAGAATTGCCATGTTATCGATCAAAGCTCCTCCTGCTTTTACAAGGAAGAAACCGATCATCTGAACGATACCGGAAACATCGCCCCCCTGCATGGTAGATGGACATAGCGCATATCCAATACCCATTAAGATACCACAGATTGGAAGACACGCTACAGGAAGCATTAATGCTTTTCCCAATTTCTGTAAATACTTCATCATAATAAAAGCTCCTCCTTTTTTTTATCCCTTTTCATTTTATTTTATGCCGTTATAAGTACGGCTAAAATACATTTTAATCTCCATTCTTGCGCTGTCTTTCAATGAAAACAACGTTTTCATTTGCATCTCAAGTTTGTGCGTAAGCACAAATCTTGCGTGTGAAAAATCTTATTTTTCACACTAACAACTGTATATTGCGCTTTATTTATTTAGAATCAATACTGTGTCGCCAGGTTCTACTTCCTGATCTGTCACTGTTTCCACTGTCTGATAATCTGATGTATTGCACACAACCACAGGCGTGATCACGTCATAACCGGCTTTTTTTACTGCGTCAAGATCAGCCTCTATCAACAGTTCTCCCTTTTTCACAGAATCACCATTGCCTTTATATGCAGTAAAATGTTCTCCCTTTAATGCAACCGTATCAAGTCCTATGTGTATGAGCAGTTCTACACCTTCTGAAGTCGTCATACTTACTGCATGCATCGTATCAAATAACATCTCAATCGTACCATCGGCCGGTGCATATATCCTGCCTTCCGCAGGAATAATTGCAACACCTTTTCCTAAAATCTCCTCTCCAAAAGTTGGATCACTTACATTACTGATCGCAACCGTTTTTCCTTTTACTGGTGAACCTATCTCAATCCCTTTTTCTTTTTTCTTAAAAAAATCAAACATTTCCATACCTCTTTTCTGCTGTATTATTGTCAGGTTTATCCTGCCATACACACACGTTTTATATGTATCGCCAGAAACATGATTTCCTCGCTGGCAATTTCGCTGCCATATTCCTTTTCAATATATTCAGCAATATGTTTACTGCATTCATATTCCTTCGGATACTTATTTTCCATCATCCTTGCAAATTCAATCTCCTCATCTTTCAACAATTCATGCCGGTAAAGGCGCTGTACCAAAAACTTAAGATGAGTGATAAATCTCTCATAATGCAGGGATTCCTCATCAAACTCAATTCCCATTTCCAGCCTGACCAGTTCTAAAATCTTCTGAATCATATTCGTCATTTCAAATGTATCATTGATCGTCGTGTTGTATTCTGCATTCACAAAATGCAGGGCTATAAATCCTGCTTCATCTTCCGTAAACTCTGTACCCAGCTTCTCATTCAAAAGATCAACTGCATATTTTCCCATCAGATATTCCTGATGGTAAAACCTCTTAGTCTCCCAAAGTAATGCATTCTTCAATTGAATCCCCTGCGACTGTCTCTGGATTGCAAAATTAATATGATCTGTCAAAGTGATGTATATATTCTGATTCAGTTGTACATTCAGATTCTTTATTGCGTAGGATATAATATCACTGGTAAGCTGCATGTGCTCTAATGGAATATTTTCTAAAAGTTCCTGAAACTGTCTGGAAAGCTTCTCATTCTCAATACGAAAAACCTTCTCGATTTTGCTTTCATCAATCAGTTCTCCCGTATGCGCCTTAAACCCGATTCCCTTACCCATGATAACAATTTCCTGCTGATTCACATCATATGCTGATATTACATTGTTATTAATCACTTTCTGGATAACCATATTCCACTCCGTTTTTGTCCCTAATAATTAAAAAAACCAAATTTTACAAAATCCAAGCCAGATATGTAAAATTTGGTTTTGCCTGCTTACCAGTAACAATCCAATGTGCTCTGTTTCTATCTAAATAAATTGTAGCATTCATTGTTTATTATGTCAAGTTTTATTCTTATTATTTTTGTTTTTTTGTTAATATCCACCATGTTTTTTTCAAAAACCTGTACACAATAACTTATTATCTTACAAATTTGTTTCAAAGAAAGATTTTAATGCATCATATGCCGCATCTTCGTCAGTACCTTCCACTGTTATAGTCACAGTCTGGTCTTTTTTTACTCCCATACTCATAACTGCCATCAGACGGGCTGCATCAATTACTTTTCCGTCTTTTTCGAGAGTTACTTTACTTTTAAAATTTTTAACCTCTTTTACGAGCATTCCCGCCGGTCTTGCATGAATACCCAATTCGTCCTTTACTGTGTAACTGAATGATTTCATTTTAATTTCCTCCTATGCTTAGATTATGCATTTATTATTTTATTTCTTACAGGCAGCACCATTGCAGGTGATACCGATAATTCATCAATGCCCATTTTCACAAATGTTTCTGTCAAAGTCAGATCTGCTCCAAGTTCTCCGCAAATTCCTGCCCAGATTCCTTCTTCATGGGCACTGTCAATGACCATCTGGATCATTTTGAGTACTGCCGGATGATGTGAATCATAGAAACGGTCAAGTTTTGCATTCTGCCTGTCAATAGCAAGCGTATACTGTGTCAGGTCATTGGTTCCAATACTAAAGAAATCCACCTCTTTTGCGAGATCATCTGCGATCATAACCGCTGCAGGAGTCTCGATCATAACTCCAAATTCAACTTCTTTATATGGCAATCCCTCTGCAGACAATTCCGCTTTCACTTCCTCCATGATTTCTTTTACTTTTTTCACTTCCCATACAGATGCGATCATAGGAACCATAATGGAAATATTGCCAAACATGCTTGCACGCAGCAACGCTCTTAACTGTGTTTTAAAAATTTCCGGTCGGTTCAGGCAGATTCTTACTGCACGATATCCCAATGCCGGATTATCCTCACGATCAAGTCCAAAATAATCTATCTGCTTGTCTGCTCCGATATCTAATGTTCGGATGATCACCTTTTTTCCAGCCATCACTTCTGCAACCGTTTTATAGGCCTGAAACTGTTCTTCCTCTGTTGGAAAATGATCACTCTGCAAATATAAAAACTCACTTCTGAAAAGTCCGATTCCGGCTGCATCATTCTGTAAAACAGCTCCTAAATCTTTTACCTCACCAATATTAGCATAGAGTTTGATCTCTTTTCCATCTTTTGTAACAGTCGGTTTTCCCTTTAACTGCTGTAATAATTCCTGACGTTTCTTCTCATTCTGCTGTTTTTTCTCGTATTCTTTTAATATTTCTTCCTCTGGATCAAGGATCAAAATACCCTTAAATCCATCTATAATTGCATACTTTCCATTCACTTCTTTTGGAATTGCCGCTGATACCAATGCCGGAATATTCATCGTTCTGGCAAGAATGGCTGTATGAGAATTTGTAGAGCCTTGTCTTGTCACAAATGCAAGCACTCTCTCCCGTTCTAACTGAATTGTCTCGCTCGGAGCAAGGTCGTCCGCTGCTATAATATATTTTTCTTCATCGGCCGCATGCACAGTTTCTTCCTTCCGGGATAAAATACGGATCACACGTTCAGAAATATCTTTTACATCTGCTGCACGTTCTTTCATATAATCGTCATCCATATCCGCAAACATCCTTGCAAAATTATCTCCCGTCGTCGCTACAGCAAATTCTGCGTTCACAGACTGCGCTACTATGATATTACGAATAGAATCCAGATAATCTTCATCCTCTAACATCATCTGATGTACTTCAAAAATTGCTGCATTTGCTTCACCAACTTCTTTGACTGCCTTGTCATAAAGTGCCTTTAATTCTTCTGTTGCCTGATCTTTGGCTGCTCTAAAACGTGAAATTTCTGCCTGTGTGTCATCAATTTTCACACGTCTTACCACATTGTTTTCTTTAAAAACTTCTTTGATTTTTCCAATCGCAATTCCTCCGAATGCAATCTTTCCATTAATTTGCTGCATTTGTTTTCCCCCTCTAAACAACAAGTCACATTACTCCACCACATCTGCATTCAAAATCAAAAAAACCGAAAAAGCACACGCAATCATAAGCGTCTTACTTTTTCGGTTTAGTACATTTGCATGTGAACTACCCTCTATATGTATTTTTATTATACGTTTTTACCCTGTTTTTGTCAATACACAATTTCGTATTATGCTAATTATATACTTTGTATACAATTATGATATAATTTTCGACATATTTTCACAGATATATCTTATCTATCGGACCGCCTGCTATCTGTTCCATGCTCCAGTTATAATCCTGTAACCAAAAGTTTATCTTATCACCAGCTTCTGACTTACAAAAAGCCCGAAAAGGCTTATACCTTTCCGGGCTTTGGAAATTTACATCAATTCAGACAAGATCTGCAGCTTATTTGTAAAGCTCAACCAGTCTCTGTAAGTGCTCATAACGAGCCTTTGCAGCTTCCTCAGATGCAGCAAAGAGTTTCTGTGCTCTCTCTGGGAAGGATCTTGTCAGACGGCTGTAACGTGTTTCGTTGTTCAGGAAATCCTGGTAAGAACCATCACCTGGCTTAGATGTCAATGTAAATGGGTTCTTTCCTTCTGCTTTGAGTGCAGGATTGAAGGAGAATAAGTTCCAGTAACCAGCAGCTACTGCTTTCTTCATCTCATCCTGGCAGTGGTTCATTCCGCCTTTAACACCGTGTAACTCACATGGAGCATAACCGATGATTAAAGAAGGTCCGTTGTAAGCCTCTGCTTCAGCTAATACTTTAACAGCCTGAGCCATGTTTGCACCAAGAGCGATCTGTGCTACATATACATAGCCATAGCTCATAGCGATCTCTGCAAGGCTCTTCTTGCCGATATCTTTACCAGCAGCAGCGAACTGACAAACTTCACCGATGTTGGAAGCTTTAGAAGCCTGACCACCTGTATTGGAGTACATCTCAGTATCGAATACCATAACGTTTACATTATGTCCGGAAGCAAGAACATGGTCTAATCCACCGAATCCGATATCATATGCCCATCCATCACCACCGAAGATCCATACGGACTTCTTAGCGAGGTAATCTTTCTTATCAAGTGCTGCCTTAGCATCTGGGCATCCAGCTGCTGCAGCTTTCTCTAACTCTGCTACAAGAGCTTCTGTTGCAGGTGTATTTGCTTTTGTATCGTTCTTTGTCTCAACGAATTTATCAAATGCAGCCTTTAACTCAGCGCTTGCTTTGTCAGAAGCAGCACATTTCTCAGCGCTTGCGATAGCCTGATCACGTAATACTTCCTGACCGATCTGCATACCTAAACCATGCTCAGCGTTATCCTCGAATAAGGAGTTAGCCCAAGCCGGTCCTTTTTTACTGTCTTTGTTTACTGTATATGGTGATGTAGCAGCCGGACCACCCCAGATAGAGGAACATCCTGTTGCGTTGGAGATGTACATATGCTCACCAAATAACTGAGTAATTAAACGAGCGTATGATGTCTCTGCACATCCTGCACAAGAACCTGAGAACTCAAGTAATGGCTGGTTGAACTGAGAACCTTTTACAGTGTTGTCTGCCGGCATACCAGGTTTCTTGCTTACGTTAGCAACTAAGTAATCGAATACTGGCTGCTCGTCTGCCTGAGATTCCTGTGGAACCATCTCGATAGCACCAACCGGACATACTGTGATACACTCGCCGCATCCCATACAGTCTAATGGAGATACGCTCATTGTGTATTTGTACTCGCTTGCCTTTGGTTTTGTATCAGCAACTTTGATATTGGAAGGAGCTGCTTTTACTTCATCCTCACTTAACATGAACGGACGGATTGTTGCATGAGAACATACAAATGCACACTGGTTACACTGGATACATTTCTCTGCATTCCATGTAGGAACTGTTACAGCGGTACCACGTTTCTCGTATGCTGCTGCACCATGCTCGAACTGTCCATCAGGGTTGCCCATGAATGCAGAAACTGGTAATGAATCACCATCCATTAAGGAGATCGGGTTCATTAAATCTTCTACCATCTTAACTGTCTCTGGACGACCTGTTAATTTCTTAGGAGCCGGATCTGCTGCCGGGTTAGACCAGGAAGCCGGAACCTCTACTTTATGAACTGCATCAACACCAGCGTCGATTGCTTTGTAGTTCATCTCTACGACTGCATCACCTTTCTTACCATAGGATTTCTTAGCAGCCTGTTTCATGAAATCTACAGCCTCTTCGATTGGCATTACGTTTGCTAATTTGAAGAATGCAGACTGTAAAATTGTGTTAGTACGTTTACCCATACCGATCTCGATAGCTTTATCGATAGCGTTGATGGTGTATAACTGAATATTGTTGTCAGCGATGTATTTCTTAGCAGCAGCATTTAAATGATGCTCTAATTCTTCATCTGACCACTGGCAGTTGATCATGAATACTCCGCCTGGTTTTACATCCTGTACCATCTTGAATCCTTTTGTTACATAAGATGGGTTGTGGCATGCTACGAAGTCTGCCTGGTTGATGTAATACGGGCTTCTGATTGGTTTGTCACCAAATCTTAAGTGGGAAATTGTGATACCACCAGTTTTCTTGGAGTCATACTGGAAGTATGCCTGAATGTATTTATCTGTGTGGTCACCAATGATCTTGGTAGAGTTCTTGTTAGCACCTACAGTACCATCTCCGCCGAGACCCCAGAATTTACACTCAACTGTACCTTCTGCTGCAGTGATAGGAGCCGGTTTAACTTCCGGTAAACTTAAGTTAGTAACATCATCAACGATACCGATGGTGAATCTGCTCTTTGGAGCATCTTTCTCTAACTCTTTGTATACTGCGAATAAACTTGAAGGTGGTGTATCTTTAGAACCTAATCCGTAACGACCGCCTGTTAATACGATTGTATCAAGACCTGCCTCACGAAGTGTGGTTGCTACATCTAAGTATAACGGATCACCAAGTGCACCTGGCTCTTTTGTTCTGTCAAGAACAGCAACTTTCTTAGCTGTCTTAGGAAGAACTTTTAAGAATGCCTCAGATACCCATGGACGATATAAACGAACTTTGATAAGTCCGACTTTCTCACCCTTAGCTGTTAAGTAATCAATTACCTCTTCTGCTACGTCGTTTACAGAACCCATAGCTACGATAACACGGTCAGCATCTTCTGCTCCGTAGTAGTTGAATAAATCGTAGTTTGTTCCTAACTTCTCGTTGATCTTAGCCATGTATTTCTCAACGATTGCCGGTAACTCATTGTATGCTGTGTTACAAGCCTCACGATGCTGGAAGAAAACATCTCCGTTCTCATGAGAACCACGCATAGCCGGATGCTCCGGATTTAATGCATGTGCACGGAATGCAGCAACTGCGTCCATGTTGCACATTTCTTTCAGATCAGCGTAATCCCATTTCTCGATCTTCTGGATCTCGTGGGATGTACGGAAACCATCAAAGAAGTTGATGAATGGAACTTTTCCTTCGATTGTTGCAAGATGAGCAACCGGACTTAAGTCCATAACTTCCTGTGGGTTGGTCTCACATAACATAGCGAAACCTGTCTGACGGCAGGCATATACGTCACTGTGATCACCAAAAATATTTAAAGACTGTGTAGCAACTGTACGTGCAGATACATCGAATACACATGGAAGCTGCTCACCTGCGATTTTGTACATGTTCGGGATCATTAATAAAAGACCCTGAGAAGCTGTAAAGGTGGTTGTTAAAGCACCTGCTGCAAGAGAACCGTGAACGGCACCTGCTGCACCTGCCTCAGATTCCATCTCCACAACCTTTACCTGATTACCGAAAATATTTTCCTGTCCTGCTGCAGACCACTGATCTACGGTATCTGCCATCGGGCTGGATGGTGTAATTGGGTAAATAGCTGCAACATCTGTAAACGCATAAGCTACATGAGCTGCGGCGGTATTACCGTCCATTGACTGTTTTGCTCTGGACATTACTTATTCCTCCTTAATTTTAAAAAAATAAAATGTCATACTGTACCCCCTCATGCTCCTGTGTGAAAAGCACAAAATGATACAATTTATCGACTTAAGTCATATTTTAGCATAGAATTTATCAAAAGAAAAGGTCTTTGACTGTACAAAAACAAGTGCAATCTCACATATATTTCCTTTCAAATTCTTTTAGCGGGATCGGTCTGTCAAATAAATATCCCTGTCCATACAAAAAGCCACAGCTGCGCAAAAACTGAAGCTGTTCTTCCGTTTCAATCCCCTCAAATATTACTTCTTCTTTTGCCGAATGTATAAAATTCCCCATCTGCGAAACAAAGTTGCGCTGTTCTTCCAGATTGATCCGGTCTGTAAAAGTTTTGTCGATCTTCACCACATCAGCGGGTATCTCAAGCAGAACACCAAGTGAAGAATACCCTGTTCCAAAATCATCGATCGCGATACGGAATCCGGATTTTTCAAGTTCTGCGAGCACCACCTTTAATTCATCCACATTTTCCACCACAACGCTCTCGGTAACTTCCACTTCAATATATTTTGGATCAATGCCATAATGATCCGCCATGCGTTTTAAACGGTCTGCAAAATTTCTGCTTCCATTTTCAAAATTGCGCCGCGAAAAATTGGTAGATATTGTAAACAGCTCTTTTCCTGCCTGTTTCCATCTTCGCATTGCCCTAAGAAGCTGTTCATAAATATAGAAGTCAAGATCCACCACATAGCCTGTATTTTCAAGTGGGGGAACGAATCTTCCCGGCATGATCATCTCCCCGGACTTCGTCCGCCATCTTGCAAGTGCTTCTGCACCGTATATTTTCCGGTCTTTTAAATTAAATTTGGGCTGTAAGTAAACTTCAAGCTCCCCCTGCTGCATGGCTCCATAAAAGCGTCCTGTGATCTGTATCTCATCATCACGTTTTGCACGCATCTCTTCTTTATAAACACAGATTCCTGCACCGCCCTGTTCCTTTACCAGTTTACGTGCCATATTTGCACTCTCTAATATCGTGTCAAATTTTTCATTCAGATTTTCAATATGACAGATTCCAACCGACAGCCTGAGCGTTCCGAAAGGATATTTTTTCTTTAATTTCTGCTCATAATATTCTGTGCCCCATGCCACCAATTTTTCGATTTCAGCCTGATTTTTTCCTTTTAAAAGAAGGATAAAATAGTCGGAATACATCCGGCATGCCAGAAGAATCCTGCTATTTTTCATAAGCCGCGCCGCAAAATCTTTCAAAATAGTGTCCCCTGTCTGCTGCCCATAATTTTCATTGACATAAGAAAATTTGTCGATATCTGCATGTATAAGCGCATAGTGTTCCTGTTCTTTTCCGGTATTCCAGGTCTCACTCAGAATATTGTTCATTTTATTTTTAAACGCTTCTAAATTATATAATCCCGTCAGCTGGTCTATATTCTGTAAATGGCGGATCTCCTTCTGATCATCCCTTAACTTATTTCTTAGCGACACGAACACAGACGTTATCCTTGCAAGTTCGCAAAACGTTGTGCGGTCTGCGTTTTCAAAATAGCTCTGTCTGTTCCGCACACCAAAATACAATCCCCCGGTCCGGTTACCGGAACATTCAAATTTTGCCACAGCGATCTGTGTGATACGTTCTTCTCCCGTATTCCAGTTTTCAAGTGACAGCCTTTGATAGTGTGTCTCATCTGTATCATTCAATATTACAAAATCCCCGCCGCCTGCCTCTGCCACTTCAGTCCGGATCGGTTTTATGACATTTTTTTCATAAATCTGTCCGAAGGTGCTCCAATAGTTTGTCAGCGTCATTTTTGAAAGTTCTTCATCATATTCAAAAACAGCTGCCATATCCAGGTGATACCGTCTGCCAATCCTCTCAAGCAGCACATTTAAGGAACCATTCAGATCTTTCGCATGTGATAAAAGCAGGAATGCAGTATTTAAAAATTCTTTGTCCATTCCCTGCTTTTTTTCAAAGTCCATGTCTTTTCCACAGGTATCTATTTCGCGTTTCGTATGACTGTTCTTATTTTTTCCGGCGAATGCGTAATTACTTTTTCCACTCCGCTTGATCTCATACATGGCACGGTCCGCCTGATCAAACAGATCTGTATAACTGTCTCCATCCTGTCCCGATACCGCCAGTCCCACACTCATCGTCACATAGATGACCGCATCATCTCCAACCAGCTTTTTATCTCCATGCCGGCAGAGTTCCTTTGCTTTTTGTTCTGCCTGTTTTATTGTCGTATTATCCATCAGAACCAGAAATTCATCTCCGCCGACTCTTCCCACCAGTTTATTATCCGGGAACTGTTCCTCTAAAGTTAATGCAATATCTGAAATCACGGTGTCGCCTACCGTATGTCCAAACGTATCGTTAATATTCTTAAAATTATCGATATCGATCAGAAACAATACATGTGTTTCTTCCGGATACTTATTTAATATCCGTTCCACCTCTTCACCGGTCGCCACTTTATTATAAAGATGTGTCAGTGGATCTCTCCGCATCTCTTCGGAAAGCTGTTCCTGAATCTTTCTGTCGGAACTGATATCATAACTTCTCCCGATAATCTTTAAAATTCTTCCATCTGTTCCCCTTATACTCCGGTACACAGTCCGATACCAGCAGTACTGTGGCACTCCCCCTCCAAGGGCGGTATTCATCCGATAATCAAACGATCCAGACATTTCCTTTGCGGATGCATTCTGAATTACTTCCCGATATAGCGGCTGTTCCTCTTTATGTATAAAATCAAGCCACTCTTCAATTCCCATATAATCCTGACCATCTTTTTTCAGGCGTCCGTTTATATGATATTTATGTGGGACTCTGAATCGTTTTCCCTCCACATCGTATTCAAACGGCACATCATCCGTCACTTCCTCTAACATGGAATACTGCTCATTTAATAAAAACAGCTCATCTTCGAGTGCTTTCTGGTCATTGGTATCTTTACAGATCAAAAGATAGTATGGCACCGCATCCTTATAATAATAAATACTGCACCAGAATTTTACCCAGCAGATCTGCCCCTGTCCCGAAATGATTCTTATTTCGATCTCTTCTGCCTTTTTCTTCTCCCTGCATTTTTCGATCATGTCCTCAAAAGCACCTGCATCCTGCCCATAAATACAGTCATAGAAATCCCTGCTTCTGTCTGCTTCCGTACATTCTCCATGACCGACTGCTTTCATAAATTCTGCATTTGCGATCTCAACCTGTAATGAATTTCCACCTTTTAATACTGCAACCCCCATCGGAAATTCATATATCAGTCCCTTTACGTTTGCCTTCTCCATTTTTTCTCCATTCAAGTATGTAAATCTGACTTTTCCATACAATTTCTTTTCCGATTCTGTATACACATTCTATTTTCCATTATAGCAAATTTTGTCAGAAATAAAAGTGTTTCTAGGAAGTTTCGGTTGCAATCTCCACACTTTTCTAGTATGATACGAATTGGTGCAATTACGGTATTATAGCGGTTTGCAACAGCATCCGCACACTCAATATTAACAAATCAGGAGAATAACAACTATGATCAGTGCAAATAACGTTACGCTTCGAATTGGTAAAAAAGCCCTGTTCGAAGACGTCAATATTAAGTTTACTGAAGGAAACTGTTACGGTCTTATCGGTGCAAACGGTGCCGGAAAGTCTACCTTTTTAAAGATTTTATCCGGACAGTTAGAACCGACCGGAGGTGACGTTACCATTACACCGGGACAGCGTCTTTCTTTCCTGCAGCAGGATCACTTCAAATATGATGAATATACGGTTCTTGATACTGTCATCATGGGTAATAAACGCCTCTATGATATTATGAAAGAAAAAGATGCAATTTACATGAAAGAGGATTTTACGGATGAGGACGGTATCCGTGCAAGCGAACTTGAGGCAGAGTTTGCTGACATGGACGGATGGAATGCAGAATCCGATGCTGCAACGCTCCTCAATGGTCTTGGTATCCCGACAGAGGAACATTACACACAAATGGCTGACATGCCTGGTCCTTTAAAAGTAAAAGTCTTACTTGCACAGGCGCTGTTCGGCAATCCTGACATTCTGCTTCTCGATGAGCCGACTAACCACTTAGATCTTGATGCGATCAACTGGCTGGAAGAATTTCTGATCAACTTTGAAAATACTGTTATCGTGGTATCCCATGACCGTTATTTCTTAAACAAAGTCTGCACAAACATTGCAGATATCGATTACGGTAAGATCCAGTTGTATGCAGGTAACTATGACTTCTGGTATGAATCCAGCCAGCTTCTCGTAAAACAGATGAAAGAAGCCAACAAGAAGAAAGAAGAAAAAATCAAAGAGTTACAGGACTTTATTTCCCGTTTTTCAGCAAATGCTTCCAAATCCAAACAGGCTACCTCAAGAAAGCGTGCTTTAGAGAAGATCCAGTTAGATGAGATCCGTCCTTCCAGCCGTAAATATCCGTACATTGATTTCCGTCCAAGCCGTGAGATCGGTAATGAGGTTCTGTCGGTAGAAGGCATCACGAAAACCATCGACGGTGTGAAAGTGCTCGACAATGTATCCTTTATCGTAGGACATGATGACAAGATCGCTTTTGTCGGCGGTAACGAACTGGCAAAAACCACACTCTTTAAAATACTTACCGGAGAAATGGAACCGGATTCCGGTTCTTATAAATGGGGTGTCACCACAAGTCAGTCCTATTTTCCAAAAGACAATACAGAGATTTTCGATACAGATCTTCTGATCGTTGACTGGCTGACACAGTACTCCGAGATCAAAGATGCAACTTACGTACGCGGATTCCTCGGCCGTATGCTTTTTGCAGGAGAAGATGGAACCAAAAAAATGCGTGTTCTCTCCGGTGGTGAAAAAGTACGTGTACTTCTCTCCCGCATGATGATCATGGCTACAAACGTTCTGATCTTAGATGAGCCGACTGACCATTTGGACATGGAATCTATCACTGCATTAAATAATGGTCTGATCAAATTCCCTGGAGTTGTCCTTTTTGCTTCCCGTGACCATCAGGTTGTACAGACCACTGCAAACAGAATCATCGAATTTCTGCCGGACGGAACATTTATTGATAAAGTTTCTACTTATGATGAATATCTTGAAAATGATGAGATGGCAAGAAAACGTCAGGTATACAGTATGTCTTCTGACGACGAGAACGATAACTAAAAAAATAGCACTGACCAGAATAAGATCTGGCAGTGCTGTTTTTAATTTTTCCTAAAATGTGGTCCATTTTAATGTATAAGAACCAGATGACGCTTTGCTCATACGCTCTACCTTGATGTAGTATGTACCAGACGGCAGATCAAATTTTGTTCCACCATTTGCCAAACTGATATACCATCCATCTTCCGGATATAATCTGGTAACTTTTGAAATAGCAGAAACTTTTTTTCCATTGTTTTTACCAGAAAATACTTTTCCATCTTTATTATAGAAAGTTATCTTAAAACCATTTTTCTCATTTGTTCCGTTTGTGTTTGCGAGATAATACAGATCCAATTTAGCACTCTTAGTCAGTTTGATTTTATACCAGTCTGCCTTACTGTCACCGTATGCAATAACACCTGTCACTTTCTTTCCTTTTGAAAGTGTTTTTGCTTTTGATTTTGAACTTGCAGATGAATCTTTAATAGCTTTTACAGTAGCTGTGATTTTTGTACCTGCATTACACTGCACTGCAAAATAATATGTAGTATTCTTCTTTACACCATACGTTGTGGTATTGTAAATCTTGCCGGCATAATCATTTCTCCAGATTTCATTTTGCTGACCGATCGTCTTTTTATTTTTATTACAAAATGTAACATACCCCTGGGAATTATTGTAATAAGAAGAACTGCAGTTAAACTTTAAAGTTACCGTACCAGTCACGGATGGTTTGAATTTGATATAATTTACCTTCAAATTCCGTCCGCTATAACACTGCGTATCTTTAATTGTAACTGTAGACTTTCCATTCCCCTTAAAAGAAAGTCCGGCTGCCTGTGCCTCTGTCGGAGCTGCCACTGTAAATAACGTAACTACCATAACTGCTGTCAAAAACATGCAAACAGCTCTGTGAAAAATTGTTTTTCTGGTTTTCATAACCAATCCTCCTTGTTTTCCTCCTTGTTTTGTAAATAACCATTTTTACTTTACCACAGTACTCTGCTGCCATCAAGTTCTTTTATATGATTTAGTACCATTTTCCCATATATTTAGTTGTGATTTTAGTTAATTTTAGTTAATTTTACTTATATATTATTTAATTTTACTTTCAATTCATTCATATCCGCAACAATACAGTCTGCCCCGGCAGTTTCAAGTTCCATTCTGTCACCATAACCATACAAAACACCGATCACATACATGCCATTTTCTTTTGCACCAATCACATCATGTTTTCTGTCTCCCACCATTACTGCCTGATCAGCAGTGATTTTAAGTGAATCCAGGGCGTAGCGGATCACATCACCTTTTTTACTTCTGCTGCCGTCTAATGTACTTCCTGCAACAAAATAAAAATATTGCTCAATTTCAAAATACTTAAGGATCTGTACAGTATATACTTCCGGTTTTGATGTCGCGATCACAATCTTTTTTCCCAGTGAAGCAACTTCCGCAAGTAATTCTTTCATTCCATCATACAAAACATTCTCAAAAAGACCCTGCCTGCTGAAATATTCCCTGTATTTTCCGACTGCCTCCCGGCTCTGTTCCTCTGAAAATCCATAAAAATCCTGAAAAGAATCCAGAAGCGGTGGTCCAATAAACTTCTCTAATGTATCTAAATTTTCAACCTGGATTCCATAATACGAAAGTGCATGTGCCACCGCCTTTGTGATTCCCTCTTTCGGATCTGAAATCGTTCCATCCAGATCCATAAAAATATATTCCGGTCTCATTGTTTTCTCCATTTTCTTTTGTTTTTTCTATTGTAACATACCATTCTTTTTTCTGTACGTTTATTTTCCTGATATTTTATTTTTATCGCACATATTTTCATAAAATCCCCATTTTTACGCTGTCTTTTGCGCATATCAAGTCTGTGCATAAACACAAATCTTGCATGTGAAAAATGTTATTTTTCACACTGCATATCAAATTTTATAAACATCCAATCCTCAGTCTCTCAGTCTTTCGATATTACGTTTTAAGGACTCCACTGCCGCATCAATATCCGCACGCCTCGTATCCCTGCAAAGTGTCATACGGACGGTTCCCGCAGCATAATCTTCCGGAACCCCAAGTTCTTTTATCACATAGGATATCCTGCTCTCTCCCGTATTACATGCAGAACCGCCGGATGCACAGATTCCGTCTTCATCCAGAAGGATTAATAGGGATGCCCCATCTACCCCCCGGAAACTGACAGATACATTTCCCGGAAGTCTTTTTGTTCTGTGTCCATTGACACGGACATCCGGGATCTCATGCATGATCTTTTCGATCAGATAATTGCGCAGCATTGTTTCACGGTACATTCCTGTGCGCATATTTTTTGCGGCGATCTCTGCTGCTTTTCCCATCCCAACGATTCCGGCAATATTCTCTGTCCCGGCACGTTTTCCTTTTTCCTGTGATCCTCCATGAATAAATGACGGAATCTTCACGCCTTCCCTGATATACAAAAATCCAACACCTTTTGGCCCGTGAAATTTATGGGCACTCGCACTTAAAAGATCTACCGGATAATAACGCACGGAGATCGGAACCTGCGCATATGCCTGCACAGCATCCGTATGGAACAGTACATTTTTTTCTCTTGCAATTTTGCCAATTGAAAAAACCGGTTCAATCGTCCCAACCTCATTATTTCCAAACATGATCGTGATCAGTGTCGTATCCTCCCTGATTGCACGATACACCGCTTCCGGTGATACCATTCCATATTCATCCACATCCAGATAGGTCACCTCATATCCAAGTTCCTCTAAATATTTACAGGAATTTAATATCGCATGATGTTCGATCTTACTTGTGATGATATGTTTTCCTTTATGTTTATACTCTCCGGCAATACATTTTACTGCCCAGTTATCCGATTCCGAGCCACCTGATGTAAAAAAAATCTCTGACGGCTTTGCCTCGAGTGTACCGGCAATGGTTTTCCTTGCCTTTTCCATTGCCTGTCTCGACTTTTCCCCATATCCATACATTGTAGACGCATTTCCAAATTTTTCTTCCAGATACGGATTCATCGCCTCTTTTACTTCTTCTGACATCCTTGTAGTTGCAGCGTTATCTAAATAAATTACCTTCTCTTTATTTTCAATTTGATTCATTTTCTCCCCGCTTCCTTCATATATTAAAATGAACTAAGTCCGGATTTTCCGGCTGACTTTGGAGGTTTCTATTGAAAAAATTATCTTCCACCAAAAGTACGCTCTTAACCGGAACCCTCTTTCTCACCCTTGCCGGAATCCTTACCCGCATCATAGGTTTCTTCTATAGAATATTCTTATCACGTACCATTGGTGCAGAAGGTCTGGGTATTTATCAGCTCATCGCACCAGTAACCGCTATTTGTTTTGCATTCACCGCCGCCGGAATCCAGACTTCCATATCCAAATTTGTTTCCATGGAAATTGGTAAAAAAAACGGCACAGGGGCAAAAACCTATCTCTCGATCGGGCTTGTCATGTCCTTGTGCCTTTCTGCGCTCTGTGGCCTTATTCTCTATCATTATGCAGATTTCATTGCCGTCTCCTGGCTTGGGGATAAACGGTGTATCCCTCTTCTTTCTGTTCTTTCCTTTTCTTTTATCCCCTGCTGCATCCATGCCTGCATCAACGGCTACTATTATGGGCTGAAAAAAACTGCCGTCCCTTCACTCTGCCAGTTGACAGAGCAATTAGCACGCGTTGGAAGCGTTTATCTGATGTATCAGATCGCTATCAGTGAAGGAAGATCTCTAACACTTTCCATGGTCGTCTGGGGCATCGTCTGTGGTGAGATGGCAAGCACACTGGTATCTGTAAGTGTTTTCCGCATTTCAGGTACAAATCAGCATACAGCCGGAAAAAACAGGAACTATCTGTATACCTGCACCAGAAATCTGCTCTCCATGGCAGTTCCATTAACTTCAAACCGTATCGTTTTAAATCTATTTGCAGGGTTTGAAAATGTTATGCTGCCAAACCGTCTTTTGGCATTTGGCTATACACAATCAGAAGCACTCAGCGTATATGGCATTCTCACTGGAATGGCAATGTCTGTCATCATGTTTCCCTCCGTTCTCACAAATTCCGTTTCCGTCTTACTGCTCCCTACGATATCGGAAGCACAGGCTGCCGGCAAAAGAGACAAAATCCTCTACACCATAAAAAAAACAATTGAATCCTGCCTTCTGCTTGGTTTTATCTCAACCGCCGGCTTTCTTATCACCGGAAATTTTCTCGGCAATTTTCTATTCAAAAATGCTCTTGCCGGAACATTCATTGCAACTCTCGGCTGGCTCTGTCCATTTCTGTATCTGAGTTCTACCTTAAGCAGTATCCTGCATGGTCTCGGACATCCCGGCATCACATTTGAATTAAACCTGATTTCCTGCACTATAAGAATTCTGTTTGTTCTGCTTGCTGTCCCCACCTTCGGGATCAGAAGCTATCTCTGGGGAATCCTTGTCAGCCAGGCAGCCACGGCACTTCTCTCCATTCTTATACTGCTGCGTAAAACATCTTTAAATCAATAATTATTTTTAACACACTGCACTGTATTCCTGTAGTTTTTTCTTTGCCTCAGGGCTTAAGTATTTTGGTACCTGGATCTGTACTTTTACATACTGGTCTCCATGCACGGACGGATTCTTTCTGGAAACGATTCCTTTTCCACGCAGCCTGATCTTACTGCCATCCTGCGTTCCGCTCTTAATATTGCAGTCTACATCCCCGTAGAGCGTATGGATTCTGGCTTTTCCTCCAAGTGCAGCCGTGGCATATGGTATTGTGACAGTCGTATAGATATCGAGTCCTTTTCTCTCACAGCCATTCTTTGGGCGGATCTTTATCTTCAAAAACAGATCTCCTGTGGTACCGTCTGTGCCGGCATGTCCTTTTCCTTTCAGCCTTAACTGCTCTCCATCATCCATCCCCGCCGGGATACGCACTTTAAACGACTGGATCTTTCCATCATTTCCGCTTAATCTTATGACTTTTTCACAGCCTAATGCTGCCTCATCAAAATCTACAGCCACTTCCGCTTCCACATCGCGCCCGCCGCTAAAGTGCCCGCTGCTTCCTCCGGTAAATTCCTGATAAAATCTGCTGCCGTAGGAACCGCCTTCTCCTGCTGCATTTCTTCTGCTGCCGCCGCCAAAGAACTGGCCAAACATATCATCCCAGAAATCTCCTGCATTGCCATTTTCAAAATGAAATTCTGAGAATCCACCTCCATTTGCAGCACGCCCTGCCTGCTCCTCAGAAAATCCTTCCTCAAACGCAGCCATTCCATACTGATCATATAATTTCTTTTTCTTTGGATCATTTAATACAGAATATGCCTCCGTGACTTCCTTAAACATCTGCTCTGCTTTCGGATCGCCCGCATTCGTATCCGGGTGATATTTTTTTGCAAGTTTCCGATACGCCTTTTTTATCGCAGACGCATCCGCATTTTTATCAATTCCAAGTACTTCATAGTAATCTCTTTTCATGATTGCACTACCTCCAATCAAAACAAAAACAGAGAGACCTCTTACATCGCCTCTCTGTTTTATCTCCGGTTCTCCCGGCAATCTATCTCTCCCATGGCGATGTGCTTCGCTTTTCTGTCTGGGATCTTGGTTTTACATTTATTGCAGATATACTATAACACTTGTTTTAGCACTCGTCAAGCCAGAGTGCTAACATTTTACAAATATTTTATTCATAATTTTTTCTTACTTCGTCCGCTCCCATATAGATCACATTTTTCTGCGGTGAAATACCACTCTTTTGGAACAGATCCCTTACTGTGACAAATTCATATCCCTGTTCTTTTAATGCCGGAATAATTGTCTTTATCGCTTCAACCGTCTGCACATTATCTTCCATGTCGTGCAGCAAGATAATAAATCCCGGCTTTGCATCATGAAGAATCCGGTTTATCCGTTCCTGTGCTGTCACGGAAGGTTCCCAGTCCTCGCATCCATATCCGCAGATAAAATAAAGATCGATCAGATCATACATTTTCTGGTTATAGCTGATGTATGGCGGTCTGAAAAACTTTGGTTGTTCCCCGGTAATACGCACGATCTGTTCTGTCGTATAACTGACTTCGTCTAAAATTTCCTGATCCTTAAGTTCCGGCATCCCCGGATGTGTCCTGGAATGATTCTCGATCGAACATCCCATCTCATATGCCCGTCTCACAAGATATTCGGACTTTTCCGTAATCTTCTGCCCGATCAGGAAAAAACTTGCCACAACCTGATTTGTTTCCAATACATCCAGAACCTGATCTGTGATCCCCGGCGTCGGTCCGTCATCAAAGGTCAATGCCACTAATTTTTTCTCCACCATACCAATCTCCTTTTACAATACACTTTTTTTAGAAAAGCAGAGCAATCCCGTGTACCAGAAATGCTGCGATCCACGCAACCAGACACTGCCAGATGATCACGCCTGCCACCCATTTTCTGCCAAGTTCGCGCCGGATTGCTGCAAGTGCCGCAACACAAGGCGTATAGAGCAGACTAAACACCAGAAGAGACGCTGCAGCCGCATTTGACAATGCTGCATGTACATTACCATTAAATAAGATCTCAAGTGTAGAGATCACGCTCTCCTTTGCCATCACACCGCTGATCAGGGAAGTGCAGATACGCCAGTCCCCAAGTCCTAACGGAGCAAATAATGGAACTAATCCATTCGAAATCAGTGCAAGCATGCTGTCTTTCGAATCATTTACAATATTAAAATGAATATCAAATTTCTGCAAGAACCAGATGCAGATCGTTGCAAGGAAAATAACCGTAAATGCTTTCTGCAAAAAGTCTTTTGCTTTTTCCCACAAAAGCTGCATGACATTTTTTAACCCCGGCAGACGGTAATTCGGCAATTCCATGACAAACGGAACAGCATCACCGCGAAACAGTGTCTTGCGGTAAAGCAGTGCGACTAAAATACCAATTACGATTCCCCCCAGATACAGTGCGCACATCACAAGTGCTCCATATTCCGGGAAAAATGCACTGACAAAAAACGCATAGATCGGCAGTTTTGCCGAACAGCTCATAAACGGTGTCAGTAAGATCGTCATTTTACGGTCACGCTCACTTGGCAGTGTACGAGTTGCCATTACTGCCGGAACCGTACAGCCAAAACCGATCAGCATCGGAACGATACTTCTTCCAGAGAGTCCGATCTTTCGTAATAACTTATCCATAAAAAATGCAACACGGGCAATATATCCACTGTCCTCCATCAGAGACAGGAAGAAAAACAGCGTCACAACGATCGGAAGAAAACTTAAAATGCTTCCAACTCCTGTAAAAATACCATCAATTATAAGGTCATGCAACACTTCATTGACACCTGCAGCAGAAAGGAGCTGATCCACTGCTGCTGTCAGCGCATCAATCCCCATCTGTAAAAGATTCTGTAGTCCCGCTCCTATTACATGAAACGTAAGATAAAACACGATCAGCATGATACCGATAAAACAAGGGATTGCCGTATATTTTCCGGTCAGGATACGGTCAATTTTCTCGCTTCGTATCCTTTCCCTGCTCTCTTTGGGTTTTACTACTGTCTTTTCACAGACTTTTTCAATAAAGGTAAAACGCATATCTGCGATCGCTGCACTCCGGTCAAGTCCACGCTCTTTTTCCATCTGAACGATCAGATGTTCGATCGCCTCTTTTTCATTTTCATCCAGATGCAGTTTTTCTAAGATCAGATGATCCCCTTCAATGATTTTCGAAGCTGCAAAACGGATCGGTATCTGCGCTTCTTTCGCATGGTCCTCGATCAGATGCGAAACTGCATGGATACAGCGGTGCACGGCTCCTCCAAAGTCACTCTCATCACAAAAATCCTGCCTTCCCGGACGTTCCTGATATTTTGCAATGTGAAGCGCATGACGTACCAGCTCATCTACACCTTCATTTTTTGCCGCTGAGATCGGGACAACCGGCACACCTAGCATTGCCTCCATGCCGTTGACATCCACAGAACCGGAGTTTCCGGTCATCTCATCCATCATATTTAATGCAATGACCATCGGAATATCCATCTCCAAAAGCTGCATCGTCAGGTACAGATTGCGCTCGATGTTGGTTGCATCGATAATATTGATCATCGCTTTCGGCTTATCTTCAAGCACAAAATTTCTCGAAACGATCTCCTCACTGCTGTATGGTGACATTGAATAAATGCCTGGCAGATCGGTTACCGACGTGTTTGGATGACCTTTTATCGCTCCGTCTTTCCTGTCGACCGTCACTCCCGGAAAATTGCCTATATGCTGGTTAGAACCGGTCAACTGGTTAAACAGTGTTGTCTTTCCGCAGTTCTGGTTCCCGACAAGTGCATAGGTCAGCTTTTCCTGCTCCGGCAGCGGCTTTCCGTCTCCCTTCACATGGTACTTTCCTTCTTCCCCAAGTCCCGGATGTACCGATTTGTTGATATTTTTTGCGCCCTCATGTCTGCGCGAACGCTCACTGATCAGTTCAATCTCAATCTGCTCTGCATCCGAAAGCCGCAGTGTCAGCTCATATCCATGAATCTGCAGCTCCATCGGATCTCCCATAGGTGCAAATTTGATAACCGTAACTTCTGCCCCCGGTATTACTCCCATATCCAGAAAATGCTGTCTTAGTGCCCCTTCTCCCCCGACTACTTTGATCACAGCACTTTTTCCGATTTCTAACTCTTTTAGCGTCATTTTTCTTTATCCTTTGTATTGATATTGATAATCTTTATCGATTATACACTTATTCCATGGAAAAATATAGTACAATTTTTCCAAAAAAATACAGTGCCGTGTTTCAGAAAAAATACAGTGCCATTTTCTCATGAAAAATATTTTATAACAAGTAGAAAAACTATAACTAAGGTGCTAGAATAACTTTCGTAAAAATAAATTTTCACAAGCAGAAATAGGAATTTTTATGAAAACAAATACATCCATTACTCATTTATACAGCAACCAGGATCTGCGGAAACTTTTAGTTCCGATCATTGTCGAGCAGCTGCTTTCCTCCCTGATGGGAACTGCCGATACAATGATGGTCAGCAATGTCGGATCTGCAGCTATTTCTGCAGTATCTCTCGTAGATTCCATCAATATCTTAGTGATCCAGGCACTCTCCGCACTCGCGGCAGGAGGTGCGATCCTCTGTTCCCAGTATCTTGGAAGCAGCAATAAAAAAGCCGCCAATGAATCTGCCAGACAGGTACTCTTTGTCATGACTGTTTTATCGGTGACCTTATCCATCATCTGCCTTTTGTTCCGCGGTCCACTACTCCGTGCAATCTTCGGTGCCGTAGAAGCAGATGTTATGGAAAACTCACAGATTTATTTTCTGTTCACGCTGTTGTCCTTTCCTTTTATCGGATTATATGACGCCGGTGCTTCGATCATGCGTGCACAGAATAACAGCAGGGAACCGATGATCATTTCCATCATATCCAACTTTTTAAACATCGGTGGAAATGCCCTTTTGATCTTTGTTTTCGGAATGGGCGTGGAAGGTGCTGCAATTTCAACTCTTGCATCCCGTATTTTCTGCGCTATTGTCGTGATCTATAAGCTGCGCAGTGAAGATGAGCCAATCTTTATTAAAAATTATGCCTCCATCCGTCCTGATTTTTCTCTCATAAAGAAAATACTGTTCATCGGTATCCCATCCGGAATCGAGAACAGTATGTTTCAGTTCGGTAAACTCGCCATCCAGTCCACCGTTTCCACCCTTGGAACCGTCGCGATCGCAGCACAGGCAATGACAAATATTCTGGAAAATCTAAACGGTGTCGCCGCGATCGGTATCGGTATCGGTCTGATGACCGTAGTCGGTCAGTGTCTCGGTGCCGGCAGAAAAGATGAAGTCATCTATTACATTAAAAAGCTGTCCTGGCTTGCCCAAGCAGCGATCGTGATCAGTTGTCTTACCGTGCTCGCACTGACGAAACCGATCACCCTCTTAGGCGGTATGGAAGCAGAAAGTGCCATCCTTTGTTTTAAAATGGTCATTTTTATCACGATCACAAAACCAATCTCCTGGGTGCTTTCTTTTATCCCCGCATATGGAATGCGTGCAGCCGGAGATGTAAAATTCTCCATGATCACTTCCTGCTGCACGATGTGGCTGTGCCGTGTAAGCCTCTGCATTTATCTCTGCCGTGTATGGGGCTTTGGACCGATCGCCGTCTGGATCGGTATGTTTGCCGACTGGACGATCCGTGGAATTGTATTTTCACTCCGCTTCCACGGAAGAAAATGGTTAAACCATCACATTATTGATTAGGCAAAAGCCTGTCTGATGCTGTCATAATGGAGGAATTTTCCTTCTTCCCCAAGTTTTTTAATCTCCTCCGTAGAAGCAAACATATACCCATCTGTTTCTTCCTCCTGAAGACTGATATCCGACTCATCAAAATCTGCGGAAAAACGGTATACATCCACAAAATAGTTATCTCCTTCTCCCGGATTATCCCTGCGGTAGGTAAACAGATATCCGCCGTCCCACGCAGAGACATCCAGTCCGGTTTCCTCCTTAATCTCCCGAAGTACCGCGGTCTTAGAATCCTCTCCCGCCATCGCAGCACCACCGGAAACTTCCCAGCAGCCCGGTGCCCATGCTTTTGTCATAACACGCTTCGTGATCAGGAAACGCCCATCCGTTCTTTTTATCACGCCAAGTACGGTAAGATGATATTCGCCATCTTTTAAGCACCAGTCATTTCGTTTCATCGTTCTGCCTGTGCGCTCTTTCTTCTCATTATAAATATCCCATAATTCGTATTTTTCTGCCATTCGTATCTTCCTCATTTCCTATTTTTTCAAACTGTTGTGTGATAGTTCCTTGCACTGTCACACATTAGCACAGCAAAGTGTTCTTATTTCTATTATAATCAAAAATATGTTTTCGGCAACTGATTTTAAAAAAACATTCCCTGCAGCAGATAAAAAAGACCGCTTAATAAAAATGCAACACCTAAGAAAAATGTAAACAGATCTTCCATCTGAAAATTTTTCCGCAGATAACATAGTTTTTTTGGATTTTCCTCATTGATCCGGATCACATAAGTTTTTCCTTTTTCCAGTGAACTTTTTTCTCTGCGTGAAAGCCGCTCCATCGTACACTGGCGAAATTTTTCTTCATGATAGACATAAGAAAACACCGCATATGTTCTGACATGATCCCCTGTTTTCTTTGTCACAGTCCGCTCAAACACTGCTTCAACAGGTACTTTACAACGGATGCGCCTTCTCCATTTGCCAAATCCGATCCGTATTAACAGTATCCCGTATGCTATTCCTGTTATCCCCAGTAACATAAATCCTATATTCATACTGGTCTCCATTCCACAACTTCTGGTTTCAATCCGGCAGACTCTGTGCCACGCAGAGTGCTCCCCATCCAAACACCGGATTTGGATAGTACTGCATCGCAGGAAGTCTCCTTGCCCCCTTGATCAGATATGCTTTCATTTTTTCACCATACAGATACAGATCATTTTTATTCACGATTCCCCACTGCATCAGCAGTGCTGCCCCACCTGACACAAAGGGAGTTGCCATCGATGTCCCACTCCTTACCACATACCCGCCCCCAGGTGCACAGGAAGTAATATCCACACCAGGTGCCACAAGATCCGGTTTGACCTGATTTGTCTCACGCGTATAACCACGCCCTGAAAACGCTGCTGCGCGGTCAAAATAGCCATCGTAGGCTCCAACTGTGATCACCCGCGCTGCTGTCGATGGAATGGTTAAAGTCGTTTCCACCGACGGCAGCACAAATCCGGTACCTTCATTTAAAACACCGCCTGCCGGCAGCCACATATCATAATTTCCAACTGCGATTTTCTGTGGCAGCAACTGTATTGTCCAGATACCACTGTCAATAAAATCGTCTGCCGGAAGCAGTTCAAAATAAATTTCCTGATAAGGACTGTACGGACTCGGTTCCCCATAATAAAGCAAAACATCTGTATTCCCCAGCCGGAAACGCTGTGGCCCTAAAATCTGCTGGATCGGTCCGGCTTTGCTTCCGTCAGGATGAATTAAAGAAACTGCAATCTCATCCGCGTAATTTTTCCAGATCTGCAGATTCAGTGATATTTCATATCCGCTCACTGCAACCTCAACTTCTTCCGTAACATTTTCGCGCAGGGTTCCTGCTGCATGCACCGCCGATGCCCCTTCATTCCCGCTGCCGGTAATAATTGATGTGCGCCAGTAATCTGCCATATCATCAAGATAACTTTCCAGCAGGGAATTGCCGGAATGTGAACCATAATTATTTCCAAAACTTAAGTTTAAAACGACAGGCATCCCATACTCCTGTGCTTTTCTGATACAGTAATCTACCGCCTGCATCAGTTCTGTCGTTCTTGGAAAAGACCGCTCACCCGGTGTTCCTAATTTAACGATCAGAAGCGGACTCTCATATGCTACTCCCCTGTACCGTCCCTGCGAGGCTATACCATTTCCGGCTGCAATCCCCGTCACATGGGTGCCGTGTCCTGAAATATCACGGCTGGGACATACCGCATACCGCTCTCTTTCCGTCGTCTGCTCTAATGCACGGTTTATCACTGCCTGCGGAAATTCTGTTCCAAGAAAATACCCTGCCGGGGCCTCTAAAAATGACTGTTCCGCGTTTTCTTCAGACAATGGATCTGCCACACTGCCTGCTGGAATCGTCTGATCCCAGAGATCTAAGATTCTGGTCGTTCCGTCCGCATTCCGGAAATCAGGATGTGCATAATCAATCCCGGAATCGATCACTGCCACGATTACGCCGGTTCCACTTAAATCATTCCTTCCGGCTGTTCCTCCCTGCATCTGTCCGGTCTGCAGAGGATTGATGCACGACACACGTCTGCCATTATTCACTGCAAAAAACAAAAGTTTCGGTTTCTCCATATATTCGATCTCTGTCAGCGCCGCCACCAGCTCCACAATGTGCTCCGGCAAAAGCAGGATCGCATACTCATTCCGCAGATTCGTAATTTTTATCCGGTCGTATTCCTTTGGAAAATTTTGTGCAAGCAGTCTTTTTAACGATTCCTCCGTTCCTCCAAACTTCACGATCACTTCCCATGTTCGTTCCTCCTTGTCGTATCCTGTATCAAGATCTAACGACTTTTCGCGTTCCTGCTCTGTCGCATCGAGTGCAAGATTCAACAGATTTTCTATTTTCTCATTGGACATAAAAATCCCCCGCGATCGCACTCCTTTACTTATTAGAAATGCGGCTGCGGGGGATTTTATGACTTATTGTTTTTATTTTTAAAATTCTACCGACTTATTATTGTTTTTTAATGCATGATATAACTCTGCATGTGTCAGATATATGTATGGTTCTACATAAAATACCAGAAGAATACCGAATGTGCAGATGCCTAACAATGTCCAGCCGATAAATGAAAGATCTAAAACAAATGCATTCCATTTATTTCCATCCATCATCCGCTTACTTTCTGCAAATGCTTCCTGTCTGGTCATTTCCGGATGCTCTGCTAAAAGATATGGGATCATCATATATTCATAACTTTTCACAATACCAGGAATGATAAACAGCAAACTCCAAAGTGCGGTAAACAGTCCGCGAAGGAACATGATCACACCGATATTTGCATATCCGTTTTTAAATCCGTGTGCCAGATCACCTAACTGTGCATTGCCATATTTACAGTTTACAAAGAATTTCTGGCATCCTACCTCAAGCGGATTCCAGATAAAAATACTGAGCAGTATACTGATCACCATGGCAACGAGTACCGCTGCTAAGATAATTCCGATCACGGAAAATAAAACTGCCGGGTCCATGTATGCCATTCCATCCGTTGATGACTTTGCTGAATTTCTGGTAGCTGTCGAACCTGATCCCAAAATAAGCGACAGGATCAACCCAACTAATACCGCTTTCCAGTAATTCGCTTTCAATGCAAGTTTTGCATTGCTTTTTAAATCACTTCTGTTCCACATATTAAACTCCTCCTTAAATAAAAACATTTTTCACTTCGTCAGTTTAACATATTAACGTTTCATTGTCATCATAAACAGCGCAATCTTAAAAAATTTTTAAAAATTTTTCATAAATCTTAATTTTTAAATCAGGCTGCAGTTATACCTCTATCTTTCCTTCTTTCAGCAGTTCAACAAATGCCTCTGACAACTTTGGATCAAACTGTGTTCCCTTGTTACGTTCTAACTCACTGATCGCATAATCTACCGGCATTGCTTCCTTGTAAGAACGCTTTGTTGTCATCGCATCGAACGAATCACACACTGCAAGTATACGTCCAAGCAAAGGGATATCTTCTCCTTTCAGACCTCTCGGATATCCCTTTCCGTCGTATCTCTCATGATGTGATAATACAGCCGGTATCACATAGTTCATATTAGGCAGGAAATGGATCATCTCAATCGAATTTGTGACATGTGTTTTCATGATCTCATATTCCTCAGCATTTAGTCTTCCCTGTTTTTTCAGGATACTTTCCGGAATACCGATTTTCCCGATATCATGAAGCAGTCCCGCCTCTTTTACAATTTCAATATCATCTGGTGAAAGTCCTATTTTCTTTGCAAGCAGAACTGCATAATCCGATACATGACATGAATGCTCAAATGTATACGAATCCTTCGCATCAATTGCTGCAGTCAGTGCATAGATGGTCGGTGCGATCTGTTCATAATGTTTTTCTGCCTTCTGATCCTCGATCTCATCTTCCGTGCGTTCTCCATAAATTTTAATACAGTTCTTTCCATCCCGTTTTGCATAAAAATTTGCACGTTCTGCCTGACTGAGCAGCTCATCCTCTCCGGAAGCTGTATCCGGATAAAATGCAATACCGATACTTGCAGTGACCGGCTGGAGTACATCCGGCTTTTCCTTATCCTCGATCAGGAAATTCTTCTGTATTTTCTGTGCGATCAACGAAACTTCTCTCTTTTCCCCCGAATTGATCAAAACAACATATTCATTTGATCCAAACCGGAACGTTTCTCCCTGACATCCTACCGTATTCTCTATGATATGCCCGCACCATTTTAAGATATGGTCTCCACACTCTTCTCCATACAGCTCGTTAAAGAGCTTAAAATCATCCAGATCAAGATACAAAAGAGCCACCGGCTGTCCCACTTTCCAGTTTTCCATCAGAAATTTTTTAAAATATCCCCGGTTATAAAGTCCTGTCAGTTCATCATGGATCGATATCTGGTATACTTCCTGATATGTACGGATATTTTTCAGACATACACCGGCATATAATCCAATTCTCCAATAGTAATCTCTCTCTAAATAATTGAGTCTGGTCCGCCTTTCGAGTTTTATATAAATAAACCCCTGTATCTCATTGTCATACTTCATCAGGGAAATCTCAGAACGTTCGCCTATTCCCGGTTCCTCCAGCATAGCTGCGATCTCATCCTGTTCTTCCTGCCCCAGCATCTGTCCACTGCCTGTTTTTGCGAGTGTAAATTTATTTTCATTTCTGGTAAAGATAAAAACATCAATTACCGGAAACATCTCATTTACCACACCGATCATTTTATCAAACAGTTCTTCCTGCCGAAATACGGATGCCGACTCATTCTGAAAACAACGCAATACTTCAATCTGTTTTCTGTTCTGTCCCTGCATGACTCCTTCTGCCATTTTTCTTGCCAGATAAAATATAAACAACGACCATCCCATAAATCCAAGCACGATCACTATGATCTTCTGCTGCATTTCCGGCAATACACTGCCAAGATACCTCTGTGCATTATGATTAAAATTAAATACCGGGAGAAGGCTGACTGCCAGTGCAACAGAATAGATGCATCCGATCACGATACGGTTTGACAGATCAAACAGATACTTGTGCCACATGATATACAACAGACACAACGCCATAAAAATGCCACCGAGCATATCGTAAGGAAACTGATTGCCCGGCAGTGCATCCAAAAGATTGCCGGTCAAAACCAAAACTGTCCCAAGCAGCAAAGGAAATAATTTCTTTCGTTTTTCCAGTTTATTGCCGATCGCCCTGTGTGCCAGAACGGTCGCATATACGATCACGCCTGCCTCCACAACTGCCAACAGATAACTTCCCCATGATATATGATAAGTATATCCTATACTTCCATCCGCATATCTGACGATATCCGGTTCCGGGATAAATACCTCTGTAGCAATATTGATCCCCATTGCTGCTGCAGTAGCGATACAAAATCCGATCAGGAATCCATTCTTTCTGATCTCCAGCATATAAAATAAAAAGGCATACATAAAAATCGGCACCGTCAACAGTCCGAACACCGACACATGAAACCAGAACCGTATTCCAGGCATGATCTGCATGCGCATCATTACCATGCCGCCTGTCCATATCAGGCAGGATAAAAGAATCTGTCTGAAATACCTGACTGCTTTTGCATCCGCCGCATTCAGGAAGGAAAAGAATATAAACAGGAAGCAGAAAAACGCTCCGATCGGAACTCCAATATATAAACTATCCAGCGTCAAAGCCGTTTCCTCCAAATTAAAAAAATTAACTTATTAAGTATAACATACTCCAATATATAATTCCAAGTTTTTCCGGGAAATCCGACTGTTTTTATCATTTTTTGGATAGCAATTTATCATAAATATAATGGGTCTGCATATACTAACAAGGAATAAATCTGTTTTCAAAAAATGGAGTGAACTTATGTGCGGAATTGCAGGATTTTGCAGTCTGAAACGCTGTTATACGGACAGACAGTCCTTTTGGGAGAATGTACTGATCTCCATGCATCAAAAACTGATACACCGTGGCGGCGACGCTTCCGGTATCTATCTGGCATCGCATGCCGGCCTGTCACATCAGAGACTTTCCATCCGTGATATTACGCACGGTGCCCAGCCTATGATACGCCACCACAACGGTGCTGATTATGCTATCGCCTACAACGGAGAAATCTATAATACCGATGAACTGATACCAGAACTTACCGCTGCAGGATTTGACTTTCTTACAACCTCTGATACAGAAGTGATCTTATATGCCTATATGCATTTCGGTGCTTCCTTTGTCTCTCACTTAAACGGAATTTTTGCTTTTGCCATCTGGGATGGTGCCACCGGACAGCTTTTACTCTATCGCGACAGGGTAGGAACAAAACCTCTTTTTTATTCTGTAAAAGACAACGAACTGGTTTTTGCTTCCGAACCCAAAGCCTTATTTTGTTTTCCGGATCTGACACCTTCCATCGACAAAAACAGCTTAAGGGAACTGCTTGCGGTTGGTCCTGCACGCACACCCGGCTATGGGATTTTCCGCGGCATCTGCGAAGTTCTGCCCGGTCATTACATGTGTTTTAACACCTCCGGTCTTTCCGACACCATCTACTGGGATCTGAAATGTCTGCCTCATACGGACTCCTATAAAGATACAGTAGCACATGTATCTTTCCTCATACGCGATACTGTAAAACGGCAGATGGTATCCGATGTACCGGTCTGTACATTTTTATCCGGCGGCATTGATTCAAGCATCGTTACTGCCCTTGCCGCATCTTACCAGAGCGCACATGACAAAACCCTAAATACTTTTTCCTTCGATTTTACGGAAAATGATATTTATTTCCAGTCCAATTCCTTTCAGCCGGAACGCGATCTTCCATATGTAAACTGCATGTTAAAGCATTGTAAAACAAACCATACCTATCTGGAATGTACACAGGAAACACTTGCCGACATGCTCTATACTGCCGTAGATGCGAAAGATATGCCTGGTATGACGGACGTGGATGCCTCTTTGCTTTATTTTTGTTCACTCGTAAAAAAACAGAACAAGGTAACACTGACCGGAGAATGTGCTGACGAAATTTTCGGCGGCTATCCATGGTTTTACCGCAAAGAGCTGATACATCAGGACGGTTTTCCATGGTCTGCAGATACAAATGCCCGTACTGTTTTTCTTGCCGATGATGTCGTAAAGAATCTTGATCTTTCTTCTTATTCCCATGCCAGATACGAAGAATCTTTAAAAAAGACACCACATCTTCCGGACGAAACTGCCGAAGAATACAGACGCAGAGAGATCGCCTACCTGAATATCAAATGGTTTATGCAGACACTGCTCGACCGCATGGACCGCACCAGTATGTATTCCGGTCTTGAAGCGAGAGTTCCATTTGCAGACCATCGCATTATCGATTATGTATACAACGTCCCCTGGGAAATGAAATACCAGGGCGGTGTAGAAAAATCCCTTTTACGCGATGCCTTCTGTGATCTTCTGCCGCCTGAACTGCTGCACCGCAAAAAAAGCCCTTACCCCAAGACCTATCATCCGGGTTATGAAAAAATTCTGATCTCACGAATGACGGATATTTTAGCGGACAGCAATGCTCCCATTCTTCCGCTTATTGACAAAAAGAAAGTTAAAAAATTTATGGAATCTCCAAAAGAATATGGAAAGCCCTGGTTTGGACAGCTCATGGCAGGTCCCCAGCTTTTAGCTTACTTTATACAGCTAAATTACTGGATGGAAAAATATCATCTTTCCATATAAAAAATGGCTTGAAAAGTCTTTTATTTTTGACTTTTCAAGCCATTTTCCAATTCATGTAACAAAATATTTCAGAATTTCTGCACATCATTGTCCGGAAACTTTCTCCGGTATACCGCACATACCAGCACCGCGATCAGTGTTCCTGTGACCATTCCGGCAAGAACGTCCGTCGGATAATGAACCCCGACATAAAGCCTTGAGAACATGATCAGGAATGCGAGGATCAGAGCCGGTACTCCGATCTTTCGCGGACATGTGAGAAAAATAACAACTGCTGCCGCAAACGAACTGCCGGTATGACCAGATGGAAATGACAGATCCTTCTGCGCTTCTATGATACGCTGCAATCCATCCACTGCTTCATAAGGTCTTGTTCTGGCAACCAGATTTTTGAGAATAAGGTTATTAATGATCAAAGATCCAATCAGTGAACACGTCATAAGCAGCCCGGTCTTTCGCATCTTTTTTAAAAGCAGAAACAAAACTGTGAGTGCGATCCAGATCCATCCGGCGTCTCCCAAATGTGTGATAAATTTCATCACAGGTGTCAGCATATCATTTCTCACATGCTCCTGTATCCATAATAAAATATTGCCATCTAAATGTAACAAAGCATCCATCTTATGTATTACCCCATTTTTTACATTTTTACGAATATTTTACTTTTCTACTGTGGTCCCGTCAATACTTTATTGAGCAGATCAGCAAGCGGCACCATTGCATTTTTTGCTTCTTCGAGTGTATTCGTCTGTGCCCCAACCTCAATCAGGAGCGTTTTCGGGCAATAGTGCATATTGTAGCGGTACCCTTTCAGGTAAATTCTTCTGGTAAATCCCGGATAATATTCCGCCGCCTTTAGCTGCATCTGAAACGATACCGCCAGATTATCTGCGATATAAGGATTATACAGATATTCGATATCACCTGTTTTCGTCGTACGGCTTAACCCATTAAAAAACATCACCTGTGCCATCTGCACACCGTTTTGTTCTGTCACCAGCCTTGTATTGTTCCCAACGCCGTCACGATGCAGATCGATCACAACCTCAATACTCTGATTCTCCGCTAAAATCTGTTCTAACGCAGGCCCCGCTTTTGCATAAGCATGATCTCTGTCTCCGACATCATACTGCCCCGTGTGGTGGATAACAGAAAAACCATATTTTTGTGTCAGAAGCTCTGTCAGATAATCTCCGACACCCACCACCGTCATGGAAGCATCACCAGGGACAGAATCTGCATATCCTTCCTGTGAATGTGTGTGATAGATCAGAATCTGCGGTGTGGATGCATCATGGCTTAAACGAACATCCTTTCCAAGCAGGGCATCTGCATTAAGCTGTGCGCTCCCGATTGTTGTCGTATTATCTACCTGATAAAAATTCTGGATCAGATAATCAAAATCATCCAGCTTTTCCCTGGCAAACGTGACCACTTTACCATCTGCCACTGCTGCCGCTTCTTTACTGTCTGTATCTTTCAAAGTCTGATCTTGTGCCATGTCTTGTTCTTCCACATTCTCTTTTGTATTCTCAACCTCTTTTTCATCATCTGGCAGGCTCGTACCATCTGCGCTTCCGACAGATGGTATCACTTTCCCAGTCTTTTCATCCACATAGTTTTCATCTGCAGCCTCCCGCGCTAAGATTGTCTCATAAGACAGATCACTCTCGATCTGGGTTTTATATGATTCACTTTCTGTATTGACATCCTCCTCCGAAAAAAGTACACCGATCACTTTTTCCACCAAAGACCACTCATTTTCATCCTTTATGCTGTATGACAGGCCGGGAAGATAAAATTCAAGTACTTTTTCACAACAGCTTTCTGCCCCCTCCTCTCCCAGTTTTGTCAGAAAGGATTTATCTGTCTGTATCAGCAGCGCAATGAAAGCCGATAACAATATCCATAGCCAGACGGCTGCTTTTATTTTTTTCTTTTTTAAAGACCGATAACGATAAGCATACATACTACACTGTATGCTCTTTCAATTTTCATTATGTCAGTATCCCATCCATTTATACCGGCAGCATTTCACCCATAAATGCGATATTGATGCCCTCAGAGATCGTGAAACTTAATCTTTTCACTGACTCATCGATATCTTTTGGTGTCACAAACATCGCATTTAAATTCGGTGAGAGCAGTTCCCTGATCAATTCATATTTTTCCCCATCATTCAGTTCCTTTAACGAATCTCCCAGCTTATCAAAAGCTCTGCTCTGGCTCATAGCTGCGATCAGATTAAACATCGTGTCATTGACGATGGTCGCAGCATCCACAACCGTCGGTATCCCGATTGAGATCACCGGAACCCCTAGACTCTTTTTATTCAGGCCGTGTCTGTGATTTCCAACTCCGCTGCCTGGGTTAATTCCGGTATCTGTAACCTGGATCGTCCGGTTTAACCTTTTGGTACTCCGCGCAGCTAACGCATCAATAACAATGACAATATCCGGTTTTGTCTCATCAATGATCCCGTGAATGATCTCAAGGCTTTCCATCCCCGTCTGTGCCATAACTCCCGGTACGATGCTGCTGATCCGGTTTACATTTTTTTCCCCGAATGCATATTTTCCATACTCTTTTATAATGTGTCTTGTGATAAACAGGTTGTCCACCACACGGGGGCCTAACGCATCTGGTGTAACTTCACGGTTTCCAAGTCCTACAACCAACACTGACATTTCTTCTTTTCTGTCCCGTATCAGCTTACGAATGATCTGTGCAAGCTGCACAGATATCTCTCTGTGGTAATCCTCGTCCTCCTCATCCATATTTCCCGCCTCGATCGTAATATAGGTTCCCTTTGGTTTTCCCATCGTCTTTGCACCGTTTTCTGTTTCAATGACCACTGTGCTGATCGTGATATTTTTATCTACTTTCTCTTCTAAAAAGCGGACTCCCTTTAAATCAACATGATCTTCCTGCATTTTTTCCTGCGTTTCAAGTGCTAAATCTGTCCGGATCTGATACATAAATTCCCCCTATATCCCAATGCCCTGCTCCCGGCATCTGTTATCTCTGCCTATATTATTTCAAATCTGTGAAAAAAATATCCATAATTTCTCATTATTTTGCTGTTTTATACTTGACAACAAAAATATACTGACCTATAATATACCAGTATGTTTACATTGAACTGTCCGTGTCCGGCTTTAATGTAACAATCATGAACAATAACGATTACAAATTGGAGGTGTACGGATTGGCTAACATTAAATCTGCAAAGAAAAGAATTTTAGTAACAGAGACAAGAGCTGCTAGAAACAAAGCGATCAGAAGCGAAGTTAAGACTTCTATTAAAAAAGTTGAGGCTGCAGTGGCTGCAAATGATAAAGAGGCTGCAAAAGCTGCTTTAACAGTTGCTATCTCAACCATCGAGAGCGCTTCTTCTAAAGGAATTTACCACAAGAACAATTCTGCTAGAAAAGTTTCCCGTTTAACAAAACTTGTTAACGGATTAGCTTAATTTTTGAAACATAGATAAAACTTGTATGTGGTTTTAACCCGACCACATAATAAAAAACACCAGTACCGTCATACTGGTGTTTTTTTTGACTTATCTCTTCGTACTGCTGTACTTCATGATAAAAAGTTCCACTGCCATCTGGTCATTCATCCGCCCTGTTTTTACAGACTCTTCTAAATCCACTCCATCATAAAGCGCCATCTTTAACTGTGCCATCGTAAATCCTTTTGCCTGTGAAATATTCTTTTTTACTGCAAACGGAGGTATTCCTGCATTTTTCGCGATTGTCTGGTTGTCCATCCCTCGTCCTGCCATATCACGCACATTCAAAAGGATCTGAAACTGTCTGGTGATCAGAAACATGATACGCATCGGCGGTTCTTTCAACGTCAGAAGATCATAGTAAAGATCCAGTGCTCTGCGTTTGTTATGCTCCGCTATCGCATTGACCATCTCAAATATCTTATTGGTGGTCTGTTCTGTCGTAACTGCCATCACATCTTCCGCTGTGATCACATCCCGATCCAGAGCATAACAGATCAGCTTCTCTAATTCCCTGTCGATATTTCCCATGTCCGTTCCTGTCCTGCTTAAAAATAGCTGCATCACAGAACCGGTGATATTTTTCCCCTCTTTCTTTAGTCTCGTCAGAATCCAGCGTGTCAAAAGTTCCTCACTCTGTGCCGAAAATTCTACGATTTTTCCATTATTTTTAACCGCTTTATACATTTTCGAACGCTTATCTGCTTCCTCCTCCACAAAGATAAAATGTGTCGCTGGCGCCACCTGTGACAGATATTCGGCAAGATCCTCACAGGAACTTTTAAAAAAACCACTGTCCTCGATCAGTATGACTCTTTTATCCGCAAAAAAAGGCAGTGTCTCGGCAAGATCGATCACTTCTTTCGGATTGATATTTTTCCCTTCAAACCTCGTAAAATTCATGGTATCATCCGGCGCTGCCATTGCATTTTTCAGTTTATCTTTGTATTGTTTCTTTAAATATGCTTCCGTTCCATACAACAGATAGATCTGTTTGAAATTTCCGCTCTTAATATCCTCATCAATCGTTTTCATTTTATTCCATCCCTTTTTGTCCGTTTCGCTTTATCACAGTATAGCATACATTACCTTACAAATACAAACTGCTTATCCGGCACAAGATATTTTTGTACTGTAAGCGCATGTTTCTTTGACCGTGTCACAGTGATCTGACCATCTTCCATCGTATAAAACAAGGCACTTCCCGTATCTTTTATATTTTCAACCGCTTCTTTGCCCGGATGACCATACCGGTTCTTTTTCGCACAGGAAATAACAGAAATCCGCGGCGATACTGCGTTCAAAAATGATCTTGTATTTGAATATTTTGAGCCATGGTGAGCTGCCTTGTAAAAATCGATATCAGAAACTTTTAACCAGTTTAAAATCTTTTTTTCCTGCATTTCCCCTATATCGCCGGTAAACAGTGCCGAAAAACCTTTTTCCTCATATAATAGCACAAGTGATTCCTCATTTTTATCCGCAGATGTATCACTCCTTTTTTCATCTCCTGCATGGTATTCCGGTGAAATGGCTGTTATCTTTCCTTCTCCAAGAAATAATATATCCTCACGGTTCATTGTACATATATTTGTTCCATGTTCTTTTGCAAGCAAAACCAGCTTCTTATAACTTTCATCCTGTACCATTCCCCTCCAAAATACGAGATTTCTGATCCTGTATCTTTCTTCAAAAAGTTCCGACAGACCGGATATATGATCCTGATCCGTGTGGGATACAAACCAATAATCGATTTCTTTTACACCATTTGACTTTAAATATGGTAAGATGCGGTATTTTCCCACACTCTGCACATCCGTACTTCCACCGTCTATAAAAACATCATATCCACTGTCCGTATGCAGATAAATTCCGTCACCCTGTCCGACATCAAGCACAGTGAGTTTCATGTCTTTTTGAAATGGTACAAACAAAAAAACAAGCAGACCAAAGCCACAGATAAAAGGTATCCACCCATGTGACCCTTTTTCCTGTCGTTTTGTCACACAGAAAAGTAAAAAAAGTCCTCCAAGCAGCAACAGATAATATAGCACTATTCTTACTGCGGATGGTCTTCCTGTAATTACCATTGCTTTTGGCAGATCCGATGCGATCGTACAGATTTTTTCACAGCCGCTTAAGATCACATGACATGGTAACAATACGATACGTACCATCTTCCATTTCCATCCCATACCGTTGTACATATGCGGCAGGGTTTCTATAGCAGAAACCAGTGATTCCCCGGATAACACTGCCGTCTTTGGTATCACGACACTTCCCAGCATGCCTCCCGCTATCCCTGATGCCAGCGCAATACCGACAAACGGCAGCACAAGCAGATTTATCAGCATCGCATATACCGGAATTTCAAAAAAGTACCACGCTGTGACCGGCAGTATTACAAGCTGAAGTACGAATCCCATAGCAATTTTCTGTAACAATACATGCCCCTGGTATGCACTTTGAACGATTTTTCCAGCCCAGACCACACCAGATACCGCAATAAACGAAAACTGAAAACCTGCATCACATAGTGCAAACGGCTGTTTCCACAGAATGAGCAGTGCTGCAAAACCCATTGCATTTAACGAATCATAGCTTCGTCCCACTGCCTGTGCCAGCAGAAGAATACAAAACATACTGACTGCCCGGAAAGACGAATATCCCATTCCTGTCATCAGACCATATGAAACCATAAAAACTGCTGCAAAAATTCCCGCTCCCCAGAAACCAAGACTTCTCTTTCGCAAAAAACGGTAAAATGTCATACCGATCATAGATATATGCAGACCTGATATCGCCAGAATATGTGAAATTCCGGACGTACGGTAAAGCTGTTTTATCTCTGCATCCAAAAGATTTTTCTCTCCCAGAAGCATCGTATTTAAAATTCCACCCTCCCGTGCTCCAAGTGCGCACTCATACACACCAGCAAGGTAATATTTCCATCCATACATTGTCTCTGCAATGCGATCCCTTTTTCCGTATGCATTCTTTACATCCACATCATTTACAGCAAATGAGATTCCCCGCGCTTTATAATAAGCCGCCTGATCAAAGTTTCCCTCGTTGCGTGCCCGGTTAAATAATTTTGTTTTTCCATGTAATACAAGCGTTTGTCCGATAGAATATGTGTCGGACTCACAATAGATAATGACGTTTGCAGATACCCTCTGCCATTCTTTGATTTTAAGATCCTGTCTGATCTGACAGGATGACATATAGTATAAGTACTGTTCCTTTTTTTGTTCTTTGCCTGCAATCTTTCCTTTTAAGAAGATTTCTTTTCCATCCTCTAAATACGGCAAATACTGATTTTCTGCCGCCTGCACCGCCCGGCAATGATACCAGCCCAGGGAAAAAAATGCCGCACATAACACCCCCACGCAGCATCGCCGCTTCCAGGCAGGATATCTGTCATTCTCCGGCCGCCCCAGACCATATCCCGCCAGGATTGCCGTCCATAACAAAATTCCAATACATCCGGGCACGATCATCCACGGTTTTCCATATACTGCAATGAAAATACCGCAGATAAACCCGGCCGCCATTTCCAAAAATGGTCTTTTCCCCAATCTACTCCTCCTCTGTTGTTCCTGTCTCCTCCAGTGTAACGACATAATCAAGATTCCTGTCATACATGTCGCTCAATTTAAAATTATCACGGTAAGTGCCACTGGTATCTCCGTTGACTGAAATCTGTACTTTACTGATCGTAGACAATTCTGTCAGGGAATCCACGATTGAATAAATGACAACTGCCTCATTTACCTGATAATCCTGATTTTTAAAGTTTTCATCCAGACTCACATAGCAGACACCATCCACCACTGATACATTGATCAGTTTCGTTCCTGCCGGGATTGCAGACTTCGCCCCCTCTGTCTGTGGTCCCTCCAGAAGCTGTTCCATGATCAGTTTTTCCATTGACACATTGCTGCTGTAATATACGTCACTTCTTGTCTCTTCTACCAGACCATCACCGGCTTCATTTGCAAAATAAAGTTTTAATGTCGTACACTGAATGGAATTAATCTGTTCCCCCGGATTCTCAATAAAGCTGTCCTGATTCATACTTCCGACAATATTGCCTCTGACATCCGTAAGTGGTGCGTCCGCCACATAAAATGATACGCAGTCCACCCCAGGAATCTGCGTCATTGTAAGAACAACTGCTGCCCGGCACAATACCTCCTCCACCTCTGCCATACTGCTGTAATCTGCATCAAAATGAATCGAAAGCATTACACCGTCAAGTGAATAATCGGTAACCTCCACCCCGTTTGGTATCGGTTTACGGTACTCAACATTGTCAGAATCCGAGCTTAACTTTGCTAAAAATTCTTCGATCAAACCTTGCGTATCGGAAGCCTGTGGCTCATAAGGAACATCTACGATTTTTGTTTTTTCTTTATTCAGATATTCAATATGATATTCACTGGCTACCTCATTGTTTCCACATCCTGTCAGCAAAATAACTGCCAGAATAAATCCTGACAACAGGATAATTATTTTTTTATCCATAATCTGACCTTTCATTTTCAATAGATCCAATCTGTTATGAAATATAGTTGAGCGGAATACGAACATTAAAGATCGTTCCCTCTCCCTCTGTACTGAATACCTTGATCGCACCACGATGCATCAGCACTGCATTTCGCGTTATGGCAAGACCAAGTCCTGTTCCACCGATCTCTCTGGAATGTGACTTGTCCACGCGGTAAAAACGTTCATAAATATGTTCTAAGGAATCTTCCGGTATTCCGATTCCGGAATCCTCAACTTTCAGATAAAAATACTGATGATCAGCATTCAGCGAAACATGTACCCAGCCATCTTCTTTGTTATACTTGATCGCATTTTCAATCAGGTTGGTAAAGGCAAGCGTGATCTTGACCTCATCGACATCAGCACTGACCGGTCGGAAACTCTCAAGCACAAGCTCCACTTTCTGCTTATCTGCGATCGGACGCAGGCGTTTTAAAATCTGCTCTAACAATTCATTAATATTAATATTCGTGATATTTAAATCCCCTGCTGCCTTGTCCATCTTGACCAGGGAAAGCAGATCATTGATAATCTTCGTCTCACGATCCACCTCGTTACCGATATCTCCCATAAACTCTTTATAAAGCTCTATCGGAGCATCCTCCATACTGTTGATGGAATCCGCCAGCACCTTCATGGAAGTAAGCGGTGTTTTTAATTCATGCGACACATTCGATACAAATTCCTGTCTCGAATCGTCTAACACCTTCATCCTTCCCAACATTTTATTAAACTTCTCACTGATCATTCTGGTTTCTGTATAATCATTGACAGAAAGTGCATCCTCTCCATAACCTGTCTGAATCTCATCGATCGATTTTGACATCTTATGAAATGGTTTCACCATCTGCCCTGCAATGATCACACTCGCAAAAACAACCGTAAAAATACAGATCAATTCAATAATCCTTGTATTGGTTGCAAGATATTCTAAATTCAGACTGATTGTGTCCGTCGATACACTTACCATCATGACACCGATCACCTGTCTGCTTTCGTTTTCCTGATCTGTGCGCACAAGTGGTATCGTCATCTCAATATAACGATATTTCGAATCATATTTTGTAATCTCTTCTCCATAAAAACTCTTAATGACTTCCTCTGAAATGATCGTCTTTTTTTCATCGAGCTTATAAGTATCTTTCACTACCTGAAACGTGTCGCTGATGATCATGACACGTCCGTCATAAATAGTAGAAAGCTGCTCTAACTGCGCATTGATAGTAGGAGAACCGGAATTTTCCAGATAATCATTTGACACGATCTGATTTGCTAAAATTTTCGCCTGACTTAAGATTTCACTGGTTCGAAGTGAAACAGCCCTGTTTTCATATGAATTCAGCATCCCAATCCGTAACAGAACACACGGTATCACACCTATAAGAATAAGTAAAAGAATCAGCCTGAATCTCAGGCTGTTCAGAAAATCGGTAAATTTTTTTAATTTCGTCATGGCTGCACCTTACTAATTCTGAGAATAATAATATCCAACACCCCATTTGGTATGCACATACTTCGGCTCACTCGGATTACTCTCGATCTTTTCTCTCAGACGTCTCACATGAACATCCACTGTACGCACATCTCCCGGATATTCGTATCCCCACACAAGATTCAAAAGGTTCTCCCTGCCGTAGACTTTGTTTGGGTTATTGACAAGAAGTTCTAACAGATCAAACTCTTTTGCAGTAAGATTCACTTCTTTTCCTAAAATAAAGAGTCTCCTACTCTCACAGTCTAATTTCAGATCTCCCGCTTCTATGACTTTGCTGTCCTCTTTTTTCGGCTGACTTGCTGCTGTACGCCGCATGATCGCCTTAATTCTTGCTTTTACTTCAAGGATATTAAATGGTTTTGTGATATAATCATCTGCACCATACTCCAGACCTAAGATCTTATCCATGTCATCTCCCTTTGCGGTAAGCATGACGATCGGCATATTAGAAAACTCCCTGATGTGCTGGCATACTTCAAATCCGTCCATCTTCGGAAGCATGATATCAAGCAGCACCATATCATAAGCATTTTCGGTTGCCATTTTTAATGCTTCTTCCCCGTCATATGCGCAGTCTACTTCCATTCCGTCCTGTTCAAGGCTGAACCGGATACCCTTTACAATTAACTTTTCATCATCTACAACAAGAACCTTTTTTGCCATTTTACTTCACCTTTATATTATCTTTTATTCGATTATAAACGCCCTCTTTGATTCCCTCTACCTGCTTGATCTCCTCTATAGAAGAAAAAGCACCATTCTTCTCGCGGTAACGGACAATACTGTCCGCTTTTGCCTGACCAATTCCGGGAAGCGTCATGAGTTCTGCCACAGTTGCAAGATTCAGATCGATCCTGCCGTCTGAATCATTTGCTGTTTCTGCTTTCACGTCATTCTCTGCCCCTTCCCCTGCTTCTTCATCACCAGCCTGCGCTGCCTCTTCCTGTGTCAGGATGCGTATCATCTCTCCGTCCTCAATCTGACGTGCCTGATTGACAGACTCTTCTGCCGCATCCTCCCTCAGACCACCGGCAGCTTCAACCACCTCATAGAGTCTTGCATTCTGTTCCACTTCATAAACACCTGGCACATTTACAGCTCCGCATATATACACAAAGCGTTTTTTATCAGACCCTGCCGTCTGTGTATCAACCGCGTTATTCTCTGCCATAATCTCTGTCGCCGCCACATCCTCGTTCTGCTGTGTTCCAGCCACAGATGTTTCTGTCTGAAAATAGACGTTTTCTCTTTCTCCACATGCTGCTGCCAACAGGCAGAAACATGAAAAACATAGTACTTTTATAATTTTTTTAATCATAAGCATCTCCTTCTCTTATATTAGAAGGAGTCCTCAATGCCCACTCTCTATATTTTAACGAAATTTTTCATTTATTACAAGAGTGTATAAAATTTATTTCATTTATTTTTATAAAATTTAAAAATACTCGGCAATTTTTTCCTTTAAACCTACCCAGAAGTCTTTTGCATCCTGGGAATCCGGCAGTAAAATGGCATCCTCATATGCCTGATATGCAGTTTTTTCCGCATCAGACGCATTTTGCGATAAAAATACGGAATAATGACCACTCATATCATGCAGCACGTCTGCAAGCTGTACAGTCACAAACTCTGCAAAATCTGCTGCATCGGACGCATTCTTTGAAAAATCATTAACAACCAGCATATCCGTAGATGCACATGCAACAGATGGAAGTTCCTCATTCAATGCCGGAATCTCCATCACAGAATAAGATATATCATCTAATTTTTGCAGGGAATCTGTGTTCACAAATGCACAGAGTGTTTTTCCATCTTTAAAATGTTCTAATATACTGTCCATGGAAACTGTATTGATATCCAGGGAAAATGAGCCAAGAATCGTCTCAAAATACTCAAGATCTTTCTGATACAAATCCTCATCATAGGTTACATTCATCATTTCCGGTGCTGTTTTTTCAAATGTCACGCTGTTGCCAATGAATGGGAAATCATAAAATGCATCATTTACATCCCACTCCAATAGGTATTCCACATTTTCACCCGGTTCATTCTCATTCGAATAATCAATAATTGCCTGCAGTGATTCCGGCCGATTTTCAAAATATCCATTCTGATAAACAAACACATTTGCATCATAACTGAGCGGATATCCCAGCAGCTTTTCTTCGTAAGAGGAAGCCTCCAATGCCTTTTGTGATGCACCTTCATATGCTTTTTGTGTCTCATTTAATGCGGCAAGTCCATATAAATATGCCTCCTCAAGTCCGTCACCATTCAGCAGATAAACATCCGGATAATCCTCTCCTTTTATGGTGTCATCATAGATCATTCCGATATAATCTAATGTATCCTGACATTTAAAAACTGCCTTAACACCGGTCTTTGCAAAATACTGTCTTGCTACATATTCAAAGAAATCCATATAAGATGCATCCTCATACCACACCGTCAGATCTGTTTCTGCGGCATCATATGGATCTGTTTCTGCACCCGGCTGTTGTTCTTCTGCATCCGTCTGTTTTTCCGGCAAACGAAATGCCACTTCTTTTTCAGGCTGTTTTGAAACGACACCAGCCATAATGGCTGCTCCTGCACATACCACTATGGCTGCAATTACACTTCTTTTCTGTACATTCTTCATAATCTCTTTCCTATTCCTCATTTTACGACAATAGACTGCACAAATCCGTGTGCAGTCTTATTTTCATCCATTCATCAATCATGCAGACAGGTCAGCTATTCCATGATCCTTACATCTGATCCAGGGCTTTTTTCAGTTTGCCGATCATCTCATCTACATGTTTCTTCTCAATGATAAGTGGCGGTACAAAACGAAGTACATCCGCCCCCGCCGTAATCACGATCAGACCTTCCTCAAGTGCTTTTGCGGCGATCTGTCCGACCGGTTTTTCGGATACAACGCCCTGCATCAGTCCAAGTCCTCTACGTGCCGTTAAGAAATCATAAGAATCAACCAGTTCATCTAATTTTTCTTCCAGATATGGTGCGATCTCTTTGACATGATCCGTGATATGGTCGCGCTCCATCATCTCAAGCACCTTGTCAACTGCAGCCCCTACAAATGGATTTCCACCATAAGTTGTTCCATGATCGCCCGGTTTTAAGGACTTTTCTGCTACTCTCTCTGTCATCATGAATCCTCCGACCGGTACACCGCAGCCAAGGGCTTTTGCACTTGTCATGATATCCGGTTTCACACCATAATGCTGCCATGCAAACATTTCTCCTGTTCGTCCCATACCACACTGGATCTCATCTAATATCAGTAAAATATCATGCTCATCACAAAGGCTTCTTACACCTTCCATAAACTCTTTCGTCGCCGGATAAATACCGCCCTCACCCTGTACTGTTTCAAACAGGATCGCACAGGTTTTATCCGTGATCAGCTTTTTCACACTGTCGAGATCATTGTAATCTGCAAATTTCACACCCGGCATCAGTGGTTCAAACGGTTCCTGGTAATGTTTATTGCCGGTGACGGAAAGCGCTCCGATGCTTCTTCCATGGAAAGAATGATTCATTGCAATGATCTCATGACCTGCATGACCATCTCTCGTATAGGCATATTTTTTTGCAGCCTTGATTGCACCTTCGATTGCTTCTGTGCCACTGTTAGTAAAGAATACACGGTCCATACCGCTTGCCTTTTTTACCCGCTCTGCTGCATGGATGATCGGCACATTATAATAAAGATTTGACGTATGCATAATTTTATCGATCTGTGTTTTTAATGCATCCCCATACTCTTTATTACCATATCCGAATGCCTGCACAGCAATACCTGCCGCGAAATCCAGATATTCTTTGCCATCTGTATCGTACAGATACACTCCCTCTCCATGGTCTAATACCAATGAAAACCGGTTATATGTATGGAGGATATTCTCCTCTGCTTCACTTATATATCCTTCTTTATTCATGATAAAACTTCGTCTCCTTATCTCCTAATATAGCAGTTCCGATTCCGCGGTTTGTAAAGATTTCAAGAAGCAGGCAGTGTGCGATACGTCCATCTAAGATATGGACTCTTGAAACACCGTTCTCGATTGCATCAATACAGTTATTTAACTTCGGAAGCATGCCGCCACCGATAAATCCATCCCCGATCAATTCTCTTGCTTCTGATACACGAAGTTCAGAGATCAGGGTATCTTTCTCTTCCGGATCTTTGTAAACACCCTCTATATCGGTTAAAAATGCCAGTTTTTCAGCCTTTACTGCTTTTGCAATCGCACATGCAGCATCATCCGCATTGATATTGTAGCTGTTGTATTCTGCATCCATTCCGACCGGACAGATGATCGGCAGGAAATCTTTTTCTAACAGATCATATAAGATCTGCGGTTTTACCTCAGTGATTTCACCAACGTAACCGATATCCTCACCGTTTGAATATTTCTTCTCTACTTTTAAAAGTCCACCATCTTTTCCACTGATACCGACCGCATTTACTCCAAGTTCCTGTACCAGTGTCACAAGTGACTTATTGACTTTGTTCAGCACCATCTCAGCGATCTCCATGGTCGCTTCGTCTGTTTTGCGCAGTCCGTTGACAAATACAGGCTCCATACCGACTTTTCCGACCCACTTGCTGATCTCTTTTCCACCGCCGTGTACAATAATTGGTTTAAATCCAACCAGTTTTAACAGGGTAACATCCTGGATGACATGTTTTTTTAATTCTTCATCTACCATGGCGCTTCCACCATATTTTACCACAATGATCTTACGGTTAAAACGCTGTATGTAAGGGAGCGCTTCAATGAGCACTTCGGCTTTCTGCAAAATTTCTTTCATATTGTTATTTTCTTCCATTGCTTTGGTTCTCCTCTATAAAATGTTGATATTGCAGTGCGAAACTCTATCCATATTTTGTTTGCTGTGACCACCTGCCAGATAAAATGAAGGCACGCCTTTTTATGAGCGGTAGTCGGCGTTGATTTTTACATAGTCGTAGGTTAGATCGCAGCCCCAGGCGGTAGCTTCTGCATCTCCCATTTTGATGTCGGCGATGGCGGTGACTGCCGGCTCGGATAAGATTTTGGTTGCTTCTTCTTCGCTGTAATCGACGGCGACACCGTCTTTGATGATCTGCATTTTTCCTGCGGCACTCTCAAAGAATAAGTCTACTTTTTCCGGATCAAACTGTGCACCAGAGTAGCCCATGGCACAGAGGATTCTGCCCCAGTTTGCATCATGTCCATAGATAGCTGCCTTGGTAAGGCTTGATGTGATGACGGATTTGCTTAAGATCTTTGCCTGTTCTTTTGTCTCAGCTCCGACTACTTTCACTTCAAACAATGCAGTTGCACCTTCTCCGTCTCCTGCCATCTGTTTTGCAAGTGTCTCGTTGACAAAACGGAGTGCTTTTGTAAATGTCTCATAATCCGCATTTTTCTCTGTGATCTTTGTATTTTCTGCCGTTCCGTTTGCCAGCAGAAGACAGGTGTCATTTGTGGATGTATCGCCATCTACAGAGATCATGTTATAGGTATCTTCCACGTCCGCTTTTAATGCTTCTAATAACAACTCCTGTGAAATCGCAGCATCCGTTGTCACAAAACTTAACATGGTACACATATTCGGATGGATCATGCCGGAACCTTTGCACATGCCGCCGATCGTGACCGTCTTACCGGAAAGTTCGATCTCAACTGCCACTTCTTTCTCATGCGTATCCGTTGTCATGATCGCAAGTGCAGCTTTATGTCCGCTTTCGATATCGCCATTTAATTGTGGAACCATCGTTTCAACTCCCGCACAGATACGTTCGATTGGAAGCTGCATACCAATGACTCCGGTTGATGCCACAAGTACCTCATCCGTCGGGATATGAAGCAGATTGTTTACTTTTTCTGCGGTTGCTTTACAGTAGCCCATTCCCTCTTCTCCGGTACATGCATTTGCGATACCTGCATTGACAACAACTGCCTGCGCCATTTTGCTGTCATAGACTACATGCTGATCCCATTTTACCGGAGCGGCCTTTACAATATTTGTGGTAAATGTACCTGCCACTGCACACGGAACCTCGCTGTAGATCATTGCCATATCTGTTCTGTCTTTATATTTGATTCCTGCTGCTGTGCTTGCTGCTTTGAATCCTTTTGCTGCGGTAACTCCGCCTTTGATCTGTTTCATCGTTTCCTCCATTCCTGCACTGCTTTCTAATGCAGACAAAGTTTTCTTTTGCATCTCAAGTTTGTGCGTAACTCAAATCCTGCGTGTGAAAATTGTATTTTTACGGATTAAATACCGTCTGGTTTTCTTCATTTGTGACATATTCATAATAATTAACATCCTCACGGAATGTCCATCCCATCCCCTGCCAGAAATGATTTCCAACATCATTTTTTTTGAAGGCGATCAGATTTACTTTATTGACATGTTCACGTTTTAAAGCTGCAAGACAGGCCTCCACCATCTTTTGTCCAATGCCCTGCTTTCTGTAATCTTCGTGAACGCAGACATGATATAAACATCCGCGTCTTCCATCATGACCACACAGAATCGCACCGACGATCCTTCCATTTTCGCACGCCACCATGCTGGTAGTCGGATTACGTCTGATAAAACGTTCCACACCTTCTTTCGAATCGTCAATGCTCCGGATTCCAAACCCGTGGATTCCCATCCACAGCGCATGTACCTCCTCAAAATCCTCCATTGTCATCTCACGGATATTTACCTTGTTCTCTTCCATGTCTTTTATTCCTCTTCTAGCATAACTGTCTCATCCAGTTATTTTTTACCACATAAAATTGTAGTCACAGACTCCAATGTAATCGTCCATCCACTTTATGGGAACATTGGAACCATATTTAAGCCTTCTGCCTCATCAAAACCAAATAACAGGTTCATGTTCTGTACCGCCTGACCTGCTGCACCTTTTACCAGATTATCAAGTGCTCCCATCATCACGATACGGCCGGTTCTCTCATCAATCTTGAAGTTGACATCCACATAGTTGCTGCCCTCTACCCATTTCGTCTCCGGGCAGACATCTTTCTCAAGTACACGGACAAATTTTTCTTTCGCATAATATTTATCATAGACTGCTTTTACTTCTTCATAAGAAGGAAGGCTGCCATCTGCTTTTTTCACCAGTGTCGCATACTCTGTTGCAAGAATACCACGGTTCATCGGAACCAGATGCGGTGTAAAATTAACAACGATCTCTTTTCCTGCCGCATAACCAAGCTGTTCCTCGATCTCCGGTGTATGACGGTGATTTGTCACTCCATATGCTTTCATGTTTTCATTGACTTCACAGAACAGATTTGGCAGTTTCGCGCCACGCCCTGCACCGGAAGTTCCTGATTTTGCATCAATGATCAGCGTATTAGGATCGATCATGCCCTCTTTTACAAGCGGGTACGCTGTCAGAATAGAGCAAGTAGTATAACAGCCCGGATTTGCAATCAATCTTGCTCCTTTTACTTTATCACGGTTGATCTCACAGAGTCCATAAACAGCTTCTTCAACAAACTGCGGAGTCTTGTGCTCGATCTTGTACCATTTCTCATAAACAGATACATCCTTGATTCTGAAATCAGCACTCAAATCTATGATCTTTACCTTATTTAATATATCTTCTGTCAGCACCCCTGCTAAAAATCCCTGCGGAGTTGCTGTAAAGATCACATCCACCTGGCTTGCAAGTTCATCCATGTTATCGTCTAAGCACACATCATCCACGATCTCAAACATGTTCTGATAAACTTCTGCATATTTTTTATCTATGTAACTGCGGGATCCATACCATTTGATCTCCACTTCTTTATGTCCCATTAAAATACGAACCAGTTCATTTCCTGCATAACCGGTTGCTCCGATAATTCCTGCTCTTATCATTTTTTCGTCCTTTCTGCTTATCCTTATTTTATATGCCTTTTAAAATTTCTTATCTGTCATTGTATACAGGCATACCTGCATAAGCATCTTTCTTCCTATATTAATACACCTCATCGCAGTCGTAAAGTATCTTTTTTCATACGCTGTTTGATATTGCATAATTATACATTCGTTTTGTTTTTTATGCAATACCATTTTTTATCTTTTTTCTTTATCATACTATATTAAGCCTTTTTCTGCATTTTGTATAATCTTTATGCATTTTTATGAATAATGAATGTATAAATTTTCACTTGCGTTTCTATATTTTTTGTTGTATATTGTTTTTAGTCAATGATCTGGAAACAAATAGATCAAATATACATAACAGAAAGGGCTGTATCACATGAAGGAAAAAGTTATTTTAGCGTACTCCGGCGGACTTGATACCACCGCCATTATTCCATGGTTAAAGGAAAATTATGATTACGAAGTTATCTGCTGCTGTATCGACTGTGGTCAGGAAGAAGAATTAGACGGTCTTGAAGAAAGAGCTATCTCCTGTGGAGCTTCCAAATTATACATTGTAGATATCATCGACGAGTTCTGTGATGATTACATTATGCCATGTGTTCAGGCAAATGCCATTTACGAGAACAAATATTTACTTGGAACCTCTATGGCACGTCCTCTGATCGCTAAGAAATTAGTTGAAGTTGCAAGAAAAGAAGGCGCTACTGCAATCTGCCACGGTGCTACCGGTAAAGGAAACGATCAGATCCGTTTCGAGCTTGGCATCAAAGCACTTGCTCCTGACTTAAAGATCATCGCTGCATGGAGAGATCCGAAGTGGACTATGGATTCCCGTGAATCAGAGATTGAATACTGCAAAGCACACGGCATTCATCTTCCATTCTCTGCCGACACAAGCTACAGCCGTGACCGTAACATCTGGCACATCAGCCATGAAGGTCTTGAATTAGAGGATCCTGCATGCGAGCCTAACTACGACCACCTTTTAGTTCTCGGTGTTTCCCCGGAAAAAGCTCCGGAAGAAGGCGAATATGTAACTATGACATTTGAGAAAGGTGTTCCGACTTCCGTAAACGGAAAAGAGATGAAGGTTTCCGATATCATCCGTGAATTAAACCGTCTCGGCGGCAAACATGGTGTCGGCATCATTGATATCGTTGAGAACCGTGTTGTTGGTATGAAATCCCGCGGTGTATACGAAACTCCTGGCGGAACGATCTTAATGGAAGCTCATCAGCAGTTAGAGGAGCTTGTTTTAGACCGTGCTACCATGGAAGTTAAAAAAGATATGGGAAACAAACTTGCCCAGATCGTTTACGAAGGAAAATGGTTCACACCTTTATGTGATGCAGTCAGAGCTTTCGTTACTTCCACACAGGAATATGTAACCGGTGAAGTAAAATTCAAATTATACAAAGGTAACATCATCAAAGCCGGAACTACTTCAAAATATTCTCTGTACAGTGAGTCACTCGCAAGTTTCACAACCGGTGATCTTTATGACCATCATGATGCTTCCGGATTTATCACACTGTTCGGACTTCCATTAAAAGTTCGTGCTATGAAAATGCAGGAGATCGGCGAGAAAAACAAATACGAGGATTAATCAGAAATTCTGATTTCAATTCAGACAGTTCATGATCTGAGATCAAAAAACAGGAGCCCGCAAGGACTCCTGTTTTTGTATTATTTACCAAGTGCATCTTCTAACAGTCTTGCAAAATACTCTGCCGCCGGTGCAAGTGCAGCCTCATCCGCATAAAATTGTGGATGATGGTTTGGATAACCAACCCCTGTCCCGACATTGATAAAACATCCCGGTATCTTTTCCAGATAAAATGCGAAATCCTCTCCACCTGTTGAATTTCGCTGTGGAACAACCTCATAGCCACATTCTTTTGCCACATCTTCTGCAAACGCACTCCATGTTTCCTCATTGACTGTTGCAGGAGGTCCCGGATACCATAGTAATTCTGCCTTCGCACCATACGCTGCGGCTGTGTTTTCTGCAATCCCGCGCATGCGTTTTTCTATAAAAACACGATCCTCTTTGTCCATGGAACGAACTGTTCCCTCTAATTCCACTTTATCCGGAATCACATTCCAGGTATTACCGCCATGAATCCTTGTCACACTGACCACCCCCGTATGAAACGGATTTAAGTTTCTGCCGACAATGCTCTGCAATGCCTGTATCACAGATGCCGCCACAAGTATCGTGTCCACTCCCTCATCCGGATGACCGCCATGGCAGCCTGTACCCGTAATATTTAATTCAAACCGGTCTACCGCCGCCATAACACTTCCGGCACGGATTCCAAGTGTGCCAACCGGAAGATATGCTGCTGTGTGCAGACCAAAAATCGCCTCCACATCAGAAAGTATCCCTGTCTGTAGAACCGTCTCTGCTCCATGTGACGACTCCTCTGCCGGTTGGAACAGAATTTTTACATTTCCATGCAGTTTCTCTTTTCGCTCCTGCAAGAGTAATGCTGTTCCAATCACTGATGCCGTATGGAAATCATGTCCGCAGGCATGCATCTTTCCCGGAATTTCTGACTTATAAGGCAGCTCTGTCTCCTCCATGATCGGCAGTGCATCAATGTCACAACGCAATCCATATGTTTTTCCCGGTTGTGCGCCTCGTATTATGGCAACCACGCCGGTTTTTAATGGTGTCTGTAAAATTTCGATTCCTGCTGCATGAAGTTCTCTTTTGATCCGCTCTGTCGTCTCATATTCCTCATAGGATAGCTCTGGGTGACTGTGAAGTTCCTCAAAGAAATCCGTAAGTTTCTGCTCTAATACTTTCTGTTCCATATACTTCTCCATTCTGCTTTTCTGCATAATATAATATCATAAGCCGCCCGGCAAATGCTGGTTTGTTGAGGCACACGTCACTCCGCCCCAACCTGAATCAGGCATACTAATTTCACTCTGATTATTATCAGAGTGAAATCGCTTTCTTATTTTCGGACAACGGAAACAAAACAGTCCCGGCTTGATGCAATTTGCCAATCGTAACCCTCCAGAACCACCATACACAGGGAAGCTCATGATCCATGGGCACCTATCTGCGCCCACCAGACGGATCAAATGCATCACGCAGTGCATCCCCAACAAAGTTGATGGAAATAACCAGCACAACGATCATGATCCCCGGAGGCAGCCAGAGCCAGGGCTGTGACGTCAGTACCGTAATAGACTGTGCTCCGTTTAACATATTTCCAAGGCTTGCCATTGGAGGCTGCACACCCATGCCAAGGAAACTTAACGCCGCCTCATCTAACATGGAGATTGCCATAACAGAAGTTGCATATACGAGGATCGGCGCAACCGTATTTGGCAAAATCTCGGAAAACAGGATATGCCGAAGCGGCATGCCTGCTACTACATTTCCTTTGACAAAATTTGTTTCACGTAAGCTGAGCACATTTCCACGTACCAGTCTTGCTACCCCAGGCCAGTCTACAAATCCCAGAATCAGAATAATACTCCACAATCCCGGTTTAAAGATCGCTGCTGCAACAAGTACCAGAAGGATATAAGGAAAAGACATGACCATATCCGTAAAACGCATCAGTATCATATCTGCCACTCCGCCAAAATATCCCGCGATCAGGCCAAGTACCACACCAATCACCGTCGATATGGCTGTAGCAAGGATTCCCACAAGCAGTGATATCCTTGTTGCATATAAAAGCCTGCTGAATACATCCCTGCCGATCTGATCTGTTCCAAGAATAAACTCTTTACACGGTGCTCCACTAAACGTTCCGACAATTGCATCCGGGTCATAAGGCGCAACAACCGGTGCAAACAATGCCGCCAGTCCGACAACAACCAGTATCAAAAGGCTGATCTTTGCAAGATGATGTGCACGGAAACGACGCAGCACCATCTGCATATATGTTTCATTTAAGTTTTCTTTTTTCTTTTTTATCATACAAATTCAACCTCTTTACTGAAGTTTTATCGTCGGATCTACTACCGCATATAAAATATCTGTCAGAAGATTACCGAGCAGTACAACGATCGCTGAGAGCAGACAGACTCCCATAATAACCGGATAATCACGGTTTGTGATCGCACTCATCGTCATAAGACCAAGTCCCGGCCAGGAAAATACCTGCTCCACAATAATAGAACCTCCAAACAATACCGGTATTTCCATTCCAATGACCGTCACGATCGGAACTAAGGCATTGCGCAGTGCATGTTTATTGATGACAAGAAAATGTCCGATTCCCTTTGCCCGTGCTGTACGCAGATAATCCTGCTGTAAGATTTCAAGCACTGCACTGCGGATATAGCGGATATTTGTTCCTGCCATGGACACCGCAAGGACAATGACCGGCATAACCATATGTGCCGCCACATCTGCTGCACCACCGGACGTGCCAAGCGTTGTCATTCCACCGGAAGGCAGCCAGCCCAATTTGACTGTAAACAGATAGATGAGAAGCATGGCAAGGAAAAATCCCGGAATACTGCTGCCAAGAAATGATAATGTCACTACCGTATAATCACCTTTTGAATACTGATGGATTGCACTGTAAATTCCTGACGGAACAGCAAGCAATATACTGACAAACAGTGATACCCCCATCAAAAGCAATGTTGGTCCCAGATGGCTTGCGATCATATCTGCAACAGGCTGGTAATTTTTAATGGAATATCCCATATTCCCATGCAGAAGCTGTCCCAGCCACACAAAATACTGCACATAAAATGGTTTGTCGAGTCCAAGTGCTATTGCTTTTGCCTGTACTGCAGCTTCCGAAACACGCGGTCCCTGCAGCATTTCAAGCGGACTCCCCGCCATACACATGATCGCATAATCGATCACAGTAATACCGAGCAATACCGGAATCGCGATCAGGATACGTTTGATAATATATTTTGTCATATGATTCCTCATTTCCTGCACTTTTGCATCACTGCTTTTGTGCATCACCGCATTTTACGCATTTTCTGTCCCCTCATAATAAGGACATGCCACCAGATGATCCGGTTTTCCGGCAATCGGTAAAAGCACCGGCTCACTCAGCCGGCAGTCGTCTCTCGCATACGGACACCTCGGATGAAACCGGCATCCTTTTGGAGGATGCACCGCGGAAGCAACCTCGCCTTTTAAAACTGCAGGCTTTTCTTCCCGGCGTCCCGGATCTGCAACCGGTGCTGCATGTGTCAGCGCTTTTGTATACGGATGTGCAGGATGTAAGAACACTTCACTGGCATCTGCGATCTCAACGATCTTCCCAAGGTACATAACCGCGATCCTGTCACTCACGTAACGGACAGCTCCAAGACCATGCCCCACAAACAGACTTGTCAGTCCCAGTTCATTTTGTAACTCACGGATCAGATTTAATATCTGTGCCTGTATCGACACATCAAGTGCACTGACCGGTTCATCACACACGATGAACTCCGGTTTTAATGACAACGCTTTTGCTATTCCAATACGCTGTCTCTGTCCACCCGAAAATTCATGCGGATATTTTAAAAGTGTGCTCTGGGGCAGTCCGACCATATCTAAAAGCTGTTTTATATCAGTGTCAACTGTTCTCTTATCCGAAATTCCATGATATAACATTGGCTGTGCCAAAATATCATAGATACGTTTCCGGGGATTTAAAGAGGAATAGGAATCCTGAAAGATCATCTGAAGACCGGTTCCTGCCTGTTTTCGTGCCTTTTTTTCATTGTGGGTAAGTGATTTTGCAGCGATTTTTTCTCCATGATAGTAAATCGCTCCGTCCGTCGGTGAAATCAGCCCGACTAAAAGCTGTCCGATCGTGGATTTTCCACATCCGGACTCTCCAACCAGACCAAGTGTCTCGCCCTTTTTTATTGAAAAATCAACACCGTCAACTGCCTGTACCTGACTGACAGTATGGGTAATGATACCACCTTTGATGTCATAATATTTTTTTAATTTTTCTACTCTGATCAGTTCTTTATCCATTCCATTTAACTCCTGCAAGCCTTATGGCAGCGTACAAAATGATCCTTTTCTATCTCTTTCATCTCCTGCTTTTCCACGCAGCCTTCTCCGGCAAATGCACAGCGGTCTGCAAACCGGCACCCTGTGATCTGTTCATAATTTTCCGGTACAATGCCCGGAATTGATGCAAGTGTCCTTCCACTCTCATCATAAATACCCGGAACCGTATCAAGCAGTGCTTTCGTATACGGATGTGCCGGATGATAAAAAAGATCTTTCACTGATGCCATCTCTATAATCTGTCCCGCATACATAACAAGCACACGATCCGCCATCTGCGCCACAAGTCCAATATCATGCGTGATCAGGATCACTGACATCCCAATCTCTTTTTGCAGTTCTTTCATCAGCTCCATGATCTGAGCCTGAATCGTCACATCCAGCGCCGTTGTCGGTTCATCCGCAATGAGAAGTTTTGGATTGCAGCAAAGTGCCATCGCGATCATCACACGCTGACGCATCCCTCCGGATAACATATGCGGATATTTTTTCATTGCTGCACGCGCATCCGGCATCCCGACTTTCTCTAAAATCGTAACAGCCCTCTCTTTTGCTTCTTTTTTTGAAAGATGCAGATGGATGCGTATACTCTCCGTAATCTGACTTCCAATCGTAAACACCGGATTTAACGACGTTAAAGGGTCCTGAAAAACCATCGTCATCTGATTTCCGCGGATCATATCTAACTGCTTTTCATCCATATCCAGCAGATTTTTGTTTGTAAAGAGGACAGAGCCGTCAATAACAGCTCCGCCCTTTCCTAATAATCCCATTATAGACAGTGATGTCACACTCTTGCCACAGCCGGACTCACCAACGATACAAACCGTTTCTCCTTCTGCAACATCAAAACTGACATGATCCACACTGATCTTTTTTCCAAAATCTCCGGTAAACGCTGTCGTCAGATCATTTACCTGTAATAATTTTGACATTGATTTTCCCGTTCCTTATTTCGTAATTTCCCACTGTTCTACATTATTAAAGAAACCATACACACTTGGTGTGGCATTTACCAGACGTTTGTTAACAGCCGCCTGCGCACTGACAATATAAGCAGAGAACATCGGCACATCTTCCTGCACTTTCTGATCCACTACTGAATAAAGACCTTTGATCTCATCAATATCACTTGTCGTCTGTGTCTTTGCAAGTGCTTCATTTACACTGTCATCTCCGTATCCGGTCCAGCTCTCCTCGCCACCTAAAAGCCATGCTACATCCGGGTATGGATCAACCGGCGCATAAGTATACTGTACCGCCAAAATATCATAATCATTTGTACCTGCTACAGACATCAGGGTTGCAAAATCCACTGTCTGCACTTCCACCTTAATACCAACTGCAGCCCACTGTGCCACAAACACATTTGCTGCATTTACGAATGCGCCGTCTCCGGAATTCACATAAAAACGTAAAGTCTGTGATCCGTCCCATCCGGCCTCTGCTAAAAGTTCTTTCGCTTTCTCCACATCCTGTTCTACCGGAACGATGCCATCGTCATAAAAAGGACTTGCAGAAGAAAGAAATCCGTCTACAACTTCACCTTTTCCTTTTAAAAGCTGCTCTAAAACCATCTTACGGTCAATTGCATATAACATTGCCTGACGCACACGCACATCAGGAACATTCTTTGTCTGGATAAACACGGACTGGTTTGTTACCGGTTCTCCGTATACAACATTCACATTGGAAAGTCCTTCAATGCTGTCATAATCTTCCTGTGGGATAACACTCATTGTCGGCTGTGTAATGTCGATCTCCCCGGACTGTAATCCGGCATAAAGCTGACTGCCGCTTACGATCTTGATATTGAGTTTCGCGATCTTTGGTGCACCTTTCCAGTAATTTTCATTCGCTTTATAAGAAATATAATGATCGACATCAAAATCCGTCACCATATATGGTCCGCTGACCACATCCGGATGATTAAACCAGTCAGCCGTCTTTAATTCTTCCTCACTGTACTGCTCGATCACATGTTTTGGAAGTGTCATCAGATAACGTGCATAGGAATTTTCAAATGTGGTTAATGACATCTCATCTTTTGTAGTAAACTGTACTGTTGCATCATCAATCGCTTTGATACCGTCGATACTCTCCGCTCCCTCTTCCGTAAAACCGTCATCTCCGACACCTTCAAACACGTAATACATCATGGAGGTATTTCCAATAACCGGGGAAGTCAGACGAAGTGCTGTATATACCACATCATCTGCAGTGATCTTCTCGCCATCTGACCAGGTTGCTTTCTCATCGATATGCACGATAAAATTTTTATTATCTTCCGTTGTGACAGAATCAGCGATCTCACCTTCAAATTCCAGTTTGGAATTTAATTCCACCAGTGGAAGAAACATCAGGCTGGTCGCATATTTATTGATCTCACCGCCATCCATCAAAAGCGGATTTAATGTTCCAAGTGTATCCGTAACACCAATGTTTACAATATCATCTGAAACTTCTGCCATCTCTGTTGCTGCAGCATTTTCCCCCTGCGGCTGACTGCCTGTATTGCCGCCAGAAGTCCCGCATCCAACAGCAGTAATCCCCATCGCAGCCGTAAGCATAAGCGCCGACAGGACTTTTTTCCATCTTCTTTCTTTTCTCATAATTTCCTCACTTTCTGACAAAAAACTGTATTATGCCCGCTTCTCGCACATAAACCAGTACTTTTTGCGCATTATTACTAGTAATCCACTAGGAATTAGGTAAATTATATTTTTTCTTTTTTAAATTGTCAATCATTTTTTCAGAATATCCAGGTGTCAAAAGGTGATTCACAACTTAGCATCTTTCAGATTGACAAAAAAATTACGGCTGATTATAGTATTCCTTAGAATAAAGAAAAGAGGCAATACACATGAAAAACCTGTTAATCTATCAATCCACTGAATATGACTGTGATCCGACCACCTTGACAAATGCAATCCGATATCTGTTTGACCGTGAAGAAATTTATCCTGATATTGTCAAATATATTATGCTCTATTGTCTCGATTCTTATAATGAAGCCGGTGAGGTAGGAAAACGCGGTACTTCCGCATCTGCCATGATGTTTTTAAGCAACTGGCTTACCCAGTTTGGACAAGTGAAAAATTTTCCTATTTCCTGCAATTTTCTATCTAAAAAAGATGTCGTATTATCCCAAAACAGTTGTATTATCGGTGCCCTGCAGCAGGGTGGTGCTGTTTTGCTCCGTGTCTACTTAGAAGTACCGCATTATATTCTGCTGACTGGCGTTTCGGACAATGATATTTATGTGTTTGATCCATATTATGAAGAGATAGATGACCCTGAACTCGACAAAGAATTCTTTGAAGATGGCATCACCTTTATCACCGATCAGCCAAAGCGTGCTAACCGCATGATTTCAATCGACAGGCTTTCTAGTACCGGTGTCGGCTTTTATGAAATGGGACCATATGAGGAACGTGAGGCTGTGATCCTGTTCAACACAAATACCAGGAAAACGCCCGAAAACAGTATTGAATACATCATATAATTGTATCTAATATCAAAAGTCCTTTCCGGATCTCATCTTCACACAGTCTTCCATAACCAAGTAAAAGAATCGGTTTGTCCGGTGCAGTTCCGGCAGATCCGATTTTTTCACTTTCTATGGAATACTTGCTGTATTTTGTATTCTCATATCCATTCGAAGCCATTTCCGGAACAACGTATTCACTGATTCCATAGATACGTATTCCCTGCTTTCCTGCAAGGTCACATATCTCCGCTTCTTTTTTTTCTGTACGTATCTGCACCAGAACATGCAGTCCTGCATGATCTCCGTAAACTTTTTCCACCCAGTTTCTCTTTTTTAGTTCCGCAAGGAGGAAATCATGTTTTGCACGGTAAATTCCTCTCATCTTATTCAGATGACGTTCAAAATGTCCCTCTTCAATAAACGCACGCAATACCTCCTGCTGGATTTTAGGAACAGTCGCAGAGTAAAATCCACATTTTTCATGATAATGATTTAACAATTCCGGCGGAAGCACCATATAACTGATTCGAAGTGACGGTGCAATGCTTTTAGAAAAAGTTCCAATATAAATAACCTTATCAAAATGATCCACACTCTGCAGGGACGGGATCGGCTTTCCACGATACCTGTATTCACTGTCGTGATCATCTTCGATCAAATACCTGTTTTCTTTTTCAGAAGCCCATTTCAGCAGCTCCAGTCTCTGCTTTAACGGCATGACCGTTCCAAGCGGAAACTGATGGGAAGGCATAATGTAGACAATATCCGGATCATATTTTCTGACTTTCCAGGGATCTATTCCATCTTCTTCCACGGTAACCAGTGACATCTGGTATCCCATATTTAAAAATGTATGATATGCCTGCAGATAAGTCGGATTCTCCATCAGGACACGCTTATTTCTGCCCAAAATCTGTGTCAGTAAGATCTCAAGATATTCATTTCCGGCTCCGATAATCAACTGATCCGGCTCACAGTTAACCCCTCTCGCCTGATGAAGATAAGCTGCAATCGCCTTTCTGAGTCCATAATCTCCCTGTCCATCTCCGGATAAAAGCAATTCCTCCCGGTCATCTAACAGCACATTTTTATTTAATTTTCTCCACACATTATATGGAAAATGTTCGGTATCGATCGCATATGGTGAGAAGTCAATGATATCTTCCCCCATTTTCTCTTTCTGTCCCTTTTTCCCAAATGGAGCTATATCTTTTGATCCATTTTCTGCATGACCAAATTCATATAATTCCGTAATATCGCATACAAAAAAACCCCTGCAAGGTTCTGCTTTGATGTATCCCTCTGCCAGGAGCTGTTCATATGCCATTTCCACGGTACTTCTGCTTACAGACAAATGTTTTGACAAAAGTCTTGTTGATGGAAGTTTTTCCCCGACGGGAATCTTTCCCGCAATGACATCCCGTTTGATATACTCATATATTTTCTCATAGAGGGGAGCTTTCGCTCCCCCCTGTAGATCAATCATTATTTCAATCATTATAATTTTGCCTATTTGCTTTTTTTGATTTCTGCAACGATCTTTTCTTTTAAATCATATGCGCGGTCTTTCATCTTCTTTGATGCGGAAGGCGCAGCCTGAATCCTTGAAATACACTTAGATGCCACATCATATTTTTTAAAATGATATGCCATTGCTGCAAGAAGATAATCTACGGTACACTGATCCATTCCACACATCGGGAACATCTCTGTAGACATTGCTTTCATAAAGCCTTCATATGCCTGCTGGTAAAATGCTTCTTCCTGCTCTTTTACCTCTTTTTTCTTCTCTAATGTTTCAGGATCAGTTCCTTTTAACTCTTCCCCTTTTCCACGATACAGCCAGGAAAGTTTCAGACAGGTATATGCTTTCTCACTCGTCTTTCCTTTTTTCACGATCGTGTTAAACAGCGCCAGTTTATAACGCTCAATCGCCTGGTCATAGTCTAAAACCATTGGTTCATCAGAACCACTTGGTTTGAAGTTCGCACAAACCTGTTCTTTGACCAGTTTGATCTGTCCTGATGTTACATGCTCAAAATAGCGGTTCATCGCTGTATATCCGCAATACGGGCAGGATGCCACATCATATTTTAATGTATCAATATATTCAAAACGTGGACGCAGATCCAGATCCGGCTCTAATCGTTTGATTCGTCCGTTTTTGATCATTTTGGTCTTAAATACCTTATCACATACAGTACAGCGGATCGCTTTGTCTAACAAAAAACTGTCTTCTGTCGGAGCAGCTTCTGTTTTTCCTCCATTAGCAGATGCTGCCGGCTTTTTCTCTTCTTCAAACAGATCCGTTGTGTTATCCGCTTTGATACCAAATTTTTCCAATCCTGCAAATAAATTCATATGTATTTCATATCCTTTCCTGATACGCCCGTTTCCGGGTGCAAATGCACCATCCCGGTGCAGCTAATGCTTATGCATTAGGTAATTTAAATGAGCTCTTTAATGACACAATTCTGTTAAATACCAGATGATCTGCGGTTGAATCCTTTGCATCCACACAGAAAAATCCCTGTCTTACAAACTGGAAACTGTCATATGCTTTTGCATCTTTTAAGTTTTCCTCAACAACACAGTTTTTCAAAATCGTAAGGGAATTCGGATTCAGATTCAGACTTCCGTCTTCATTATACACGCCTTTTTCCTCATCCACAATATTTTCATAGAGACGGATTTCAGCCGGAACTGCCTGTGCTGCCGATACCCACTGGATCGTTCCTTTTACTTTACGTCCGTCCGGGCTGTTTCCACCTTTTGAAGCCGGATCGTAAGTACAGTGTATCTCAGTTACCACTCCATTTTCATCTTTCACAAAACTGTTGCATGTCACGAAATATGCATTCATCAGGCGCACTTCGTTGCCTGGGAACATACGGAAATATTTCTTTGGCGGCTCCTCCATAAAATCTTCACGGTCAATATAAAGTTCGCGTGAAAATGGAACTTTACGCACACCAAGTTCCTCGTTCTCAAGGTTATTAACTACCTCAAGATACTCTGTCTCTCCCTCCGGGTAGTTATCGATCACCACTTTGACCGGATCTAAGATTGCCATCATACGCGGACGTTTCATCTTTAGATCCTCACGGATGCAGTATTCTAACATTGCATAATCCACGGAACTGTTTGCCTTGGAAATACCACAGAGTTCTACGAACATTTTTAAAGATTCCGGTGTAAATCCTCTTCTGCGGAGTGCTGCGATCGATACAAGACGCGGATCATCCCAGCCGTCTACGATACCTTCCTCTACAAGACGTTTGATATATCTTTTTCCGGTTACAACATTTGTCAGATATAATTTTGCAAACTCGATCTGTCTTGGAGGCATCTCATCCTTGTCAGGGATCATGTCCTCGCCGACTTCATCAATTACCCAGTTGTAAAGAGGTCTGTGATCCTCAAATTCCAGTGTACAGATAGAATGGGTAATTCCCTCGATCGCATCCTCTAATGGATGTGCAAAATCATACATTGGATAGATGCACCATTTATCTCCGGTTCTGTGATGTGTCATATGTGCCACACGGTAAATAACCGGATCTCTCATATTGATATTTGAAGATGTCATATCGATTCTTGCGCGGAGCACTTTCTCTCCGTCGGCAAATTTACCGTTTTTCATATCTTCAAATAAAGCAAGATTCTCTTCCACACTTCTGCTGCCCGCAGGATCTTCTTTTCCCGGTTCTGTCAGTGTACCGCGGTACTCACGGATCTCATCTGCACTCAGATCAGAAACGTATGCTTTTCCTTTTTTGATCAGCTTTACTGCTGCTTCATACATCTGATCAAAATAGTCGGATGCGAAGAACAGTCTGTCCTCCCAGTCAGCACCAAGCCATTTGATATCCTCTTTGATTGCCTCAACAAACTCTGTCTTCTCTTTTGTCGGGTTCGTATCATCAAATCGTAAATTGAATTTTCCATTATATTTCTGCGCAAGACCTGAATTTAAAAGTATGGACTTGGCATGTCCGATATGAAGATATCCGTTCGGCTCCGGTGGAAATCTTGTATGGACGGTTTTGCAATGTCCTTCCTCTATATCCTGATCAATAAACTGTTCGATAAAATTCTTTGAGACATTCTCGTTCTCCATGATGTCTGTCCTCCTCATATAACAACTCATGCTATATCATGTGCAAAATCAGCACATGATCAACATTCGCCGCTCGTCAATCATTCAAATATGTTGACTCACTTACACTCATTATATCATACATGATACACCGCTTGGGTGCAAGTAAAATATAGCATGAATTGGGGATTTTGGGTAAGAAAATATTTTTTCGTTCGATTCGTTCCCCTGATATAAACTTTTCTGTATCATTTATTTATTTTCCAATAACCTTTTCTGTCTGATCCCACTCGTTCTATCACATTTTTTTCCTTCAATGACTTCAACCGCACCGCTATTGTTTTTCTGCTTATCTTTAATTTTTCTGCAAGTTGAGGCATGGTATAATTTGCATTCTCTAATAGCAATGCAAGAACCTCCTGCTCTTTTTCAGTCACCTTTTCAGTCACCTTTTCAGTCACCTTTTCAGTCACCTTTTTAACGTTGTCTGGTCCAACTTGCAAATCAGCAACGGATTCCATCGGTATCACTATTTGAAAAATATTGTCTTCCAAAAAAATGGGGGTTCCACCAGAGTATAATTTCGTATATTTATTCGTATTTCTCATCCCAGAGCCCAATTCATCCGCATATCCAATTTCCCGGAACACTTTCGAAATCGGCGGGTTCTTTGGAAATGGCTCAAACTGATTCAATTTCAGTTCTCCATGACCATGTGGAAGATTACTGTTTTTCGTATAGATTCGGTTACTTTCAATCACAAATTGTGCCGTATATGCATTGGAATAATCCCGATGTGCCAGAATATTTGATATAATTTCACGCAAAATCTTATCTCTAGCACTCACGCTCTGATCTCCATCCAACACAAAAGTATCATTCAAATGTTTTTTTCCAAAATCCATCAATCTGCGGTAGCTATCTATTAAATTCGTGATAATAACTTCGCGGTCATCATAGCGGTCCAGATTTTTCACACGATAAATAGCGTCTGTCTTATATTGTGGCAACACAGACATAATCGTATTATCTTTTCCAAATAATAGAATCGCAGCAAGTGTTATTCCTTCCTTTCCCGTATCCGGGTCAGTCAGAATAAGTCCTGTGCTTCCAAGTATTTCTTTCTCATCCATATTTGCCCATGGGTGATTGTCTACTCTTGAAAGTGCCATCTGCTTCGCTCTTCGGATCACGTCAAGATCAAGATACTCCAGTCCAAGTCTTGGATAAACTTTATTCACAAAATAAGTGCTCTGCTTTCTCGCATACATCTTATACACTAATTCTGCATTGTCTGTTATATCAATATCACCTTCATGTGTTCTATCCCAGATTCTGCCATTCAAACGTCTAAGCTGTGTTCCCTCAGGCACCCAGATATAGACAAGTATCTTTCCATCTATCTCAAAAACCTCTGGTGTAAGATACATCGGTGGATTCAGCTTATTTGCATTATTAATAGATGTCGTAAAATCTTTGAGTATCTTATCTACTTTTTGGAAATTAACACCCCGAATCTCTTTTGTCTTATCAACTACACCAAGAACAATATGTCCTCCATTGCGGTTATTAAACGAACAGACCGATTGATACACATCCTTTGTCAGATCATTTTCTGACTGTTTGAATTCCACATCTATTTTTTCGCCGGACTGAATTATCTTTTTCAACTCGTCTGCTGTCATACGCATACCACCTTTCCAAGACCAAATCCATTACACTGACTTTCCTTAAATCATTTAGCTAATAGTATCATAACTTCTCCTAATATATCTGATATCTCTACATAGTCTATATCATTCAATTTCACTATGTTTTTGTTACCATTCTATTATTCATGCTCTTCTACTTTTTCAATAATATACTCTATTTTCTCAATTCTTTCTTCTGCTATCTGTACTCTTTTCTTCTCAACTTCATTTTTATCTGTAATCCTTATAAAATAATACTTTCCTCTTTTTACTGGTTCAAATAATGTTTTATATGTTTCTTTTTGTGTTATAACTATATACTTTACATTCCGTACTTTTTCAGCCTTAATATTTGCCAAAACTTGAAGAATAATGCAACTAATAACTACAAAATAAATATCTCTATCATACTGTTTGTTATATAAATTTTTTAAGATTGCTAAACCTTGCATTGAAATTACAAAGTAAACCACTATTCCAAAAAACATATTGACGGCATATTTCTTTTTTTGTTTTTTTGTTTTTAATTTTACAATTAAACTTATACCAAAACTATATATTAATCCAATGACACTTAAAGCAAAAAAATATTCATTTATTATAATATTAGACCACGTCGATTTTCCAAATGCTACAATTAAAAATATAACCAATACCTGTGCTACAATAGTTCCTACTAATTCGTATTCCATCAAAAAAAATGATACTTCAAAATTATGATATTCATTTATAAAAATTTTTGTTTTCATATATGGAATAAATTTGTAAATAAAAAAACCATAAATTGCAATAGCAATTGGTCAAAACACTTCTAACATTTTCATAATGTTTTCAATTTTCATTATCTTCCCCCACTCGTCAATTATGTTTCCCCTATTCTCGAACACGAACGCACGTTCTATTTATAAAATATCATACTCCAGTTCTCATATCAAGAACATTTTTACATTTTCCATTTAAACATCAGAAACAATGAAATCTTCGTAGAAAGTTACATAAACTACACCGTTATTCACACCAGTCTGCAAAAAAGGGCAAAAATCAGAGCCAGCCTTCCGACTGACTCTGCTCCACTCTAATCATATTATAATTTACTCTGATAATTCTCTAACTGGTGAAAAATACCAACTATATTTACAACATCTATCCTTAATTCTCATTCATCTTCGCAAGTTTCGCTGCCTGGTCTGCTGCGATACATGCGTCAATAATCTCCTGGATATCTCCGTTCATGATCTTATCAAGTTTGTAAAGTGTGAGGTTGATCCTGTGATCTGTCACACGTCCCTGTGGGAAGTTGTAGGTACGGATCTTTTCGGAACGGTCACCGGTTCCAACCTGGCTCTTACGAAGCTCTGCCTCTGCATCGTGGGCTTTCTGCTGTTCTAAGTCGTACAGTTTAGTACGCAGCAGGGCAAATGCCTTTGCCTTGTTCTGGATCTGTGATTTTTCCGTCTGGCTGTAGATCACGATTCCGGTCGGGATATGTGTTAAGCGCACGGCAGAGTCTGTCGTATTGACACACTGACCGCCGGCACCGGATGCACGGCAGACATCGATACGGATATCTTTATCATCGATCTGTACATCCACTTCCTCAGCCTCCGGCATCACAGCAACCGTGATCGTTGATGTATGGATACGTCCGCCGGACTCTGTCTCCGGCACACGCTGTACACGATGTACACCGGACTCATATTTCATAACAGAATACGCGCCCTGACCACTCAGCATAAAAGTAACACTCTTCATACCGCCGATGCCTGTCTCATCTGCTTCCATAATCTCTGTCTTCCAGTTTCTGCTTTCTGCATAATGCAGATACATACGATAGATCTCAGCTGCAAATAAAGCTGCCTCGTCACCACCGGCGCCCGCACGGATCTCAACGATAACATTTTTGTCATCATTCGGGTCTTTCGGAAGTAAAAGAATTTTCAACTCTTTTTCTAACTCTTCCACTCTTGCCTTAGAATCGTTTAATTCTTCTTTTGCAAGCTCACGCATTTCCTCGTCTGACTCTTCCTCAAGCAATGCAAGAGAATCTTCAATATTCTGTTTGCACTGCTTGTACTCTTTGTATGCGTTTACGATCGGAGTCAGGTCACTCTGCTCTTTCATCAGTTTACGGAAACGCACCGGATCATTTGCAACATCCGGCTCACTTAACTCACTCATTAATTCTTCAAAACGGATCAGTAAATCCTCTAATTTATCAAACATAAATCCTCCATTCCTGTGTATCAAAGAATACCTTTACACATTCCCTGTTTTCACATACCATCTTTCTAACAAACACACCACATTCCACGCTAAAGCATTCCTGTCACAACACGGTCATTTTGTGCTAAATCTTTGATGACCGCCACATTCTTAAATCCCGCCTCTCTTAAAAGCCCGGATACCGCCTCGCCTTGGTCATAACCGATCTCGAACAGAATGTGCCCTTCCGGTTTTAAATACGATGGACATTTCTCCATGATCTTCCGGTAAAAATATAAACCATCTTCTTTGCCATCCAATGCCTCCATCGGTTCAAAATCCCGTACTTCCGGCATAAGTTTAAGTACTTCTTCTGTTCTTATATAAGGTGGATTTGATACGATCACATCATAAGTTCCTGTCACATTATCAAACAGATCACTGCGTTCAAATGTAACCGAAACCTGATTCAGCTTTGCATTTTCTTTCGCCACAAGAAGCGCCTGTTTGGAAATATCCGTCGCTGTTCCCTCCACCTCCGGTATATTATGCACAATACTGACAATAATACAGCCGGAACCGGTACACATGTCAAGCACATTCATTCCCGGTTTTACAACTTTTAATGCTTCTTCCACTAAAGTTTCCGTATCCTGCCTTGGAATAAGCACATTGGAATTGACTTTAAATTTCAATCCCATAAATTCAGCCTCACCGACAATATACTGTAACGGCACATGTTCTGCGCGTTTTCTCAGTGCGATCTCATATTCACTTAACTGTTCCTCAGCTACCTCGTCCTCCATATGCAGATAATAAAAACTGCGGTCAATCTTGCAGACCATCTCTAACAGCAGCCATGCATCGATTTTAGCATCTGCCACATCTGCCATATTTAAAACTTTCTCACCGAGATTAATTGCTTCCCGATATGTCATGTTCCTTACTGTCCTCTTGCTTTATTTCTTTCACATAAGCCTTCCAGTCAAACACAGCCTCAACAGATGCCATACCCACCTCGATCATGTCATCCTCCGGTTCTTTCGTTGTAATGTGCTGCAACAGAAGTCCCGGTTTGCTGAGCAGATTGACAACTGCATTATCACTGCGTCCTGCCAGTCTTATAAATTCATAAGATACCCCCGCGATCACAGGGATCAGCACAAGACGAAGTACCAGTCTTAATACTCTCGAATCCACATGGATAAACATGAAAAAGAAAATACTGATGATCATAACGATCAACAGGAAACTGGTTCCACAACGCTTATGTAATCTGGAACTTTTTCTCACATTCTCTACAGTAAGATCCATTCCGTGCTCAATACAGTTAATGCACTTATGCTCCGCACCATGATACATGTAAACCCGTTTAATATCAGGCATCAGCGAAATCGCTGCCACATACCCGATAAAAATCGCCAGACGGATCAGCCCCTCTAAAACAGCGATCAGCATATAGGAATCTGTAAACTTCTGAAAAAACACAGATATATAATACGGAAGGATCATAAAAATCGCAACCGCCAGCACGATGGAAAATGCAACCGTACCACCCATCATCAGGCTGTCCTGTCTTTTCTGCTGCTCTTCTGTCAATACTTTTTTCTCACGCTGTTTCTTTGTCTTTTCTTTCTGGTCCGTTTCTTCTTCCTCAAAAAAAGAAGCGGAAAACGTCAACGTTGCAACACCCAGGTACAACGACTCTATAAAACTGAACACACCGCGTAAGACCGGCATGTTTCTGATTTTCTTATTTTTTATAATACCTTTATATTCGGAAACCTCAAGTGCAATTTCCCCATCTGGCTTTCTGACAGCTACGGCGTATTTTTCCTGATTTTTCATCATCACACCTTCCATGACTGCCTGTCCGCCAATCCCGGAATATCTCATGTTAATCTCCATTCTTATGTGTGAAAAAGAAGATTTTCACACTGTTTTCCATTCCTGTCGGTTTTCACGAAATTAACGAATAAAATCATCCGACGCTCTAAAAAAAGGTTGAGATTAAATAAACCTCAACCTTATCTTTAACCATGTTCACTTGCGTACTATTTGTTAATGCCGTACTTCTTGTTGAACTTATCGATACGTCCGTCAGTTCTTGCAGATTTCTGCTGTCCTGTGTAGAACGGATGGCATTTGGAACAAATTTCTACGTGGATATCCTCTTTTGTAGAACCTGTTACGAATGTGTTACCGCAGTTACATGTAACTGTTGCCTGATAATAATCTGGATGGATTCCTTCTCTCATGATTTTCACCTCTTTATGTTCTTATCGTTATTTAGTTTCGCCTGTTCAATCCTTTTATACCCGTATGCCCGATCCGCATATGGTACTTACTCCAAAGGAAAGTCCCGATAAACAGCTTAATCAGTGTAACATACGATTTCAAAAAAATCAAGATATTTTTAAATAATTCTGTTCTTTTTTACCATATTAATATATTCGCGATTATTTTTGGTGCGTGCAAACATATTCAAAATATTCTCCACGGCATCATCTTTGCGCATTCCATTGATTGCTTTTCGCATGATGTCAACTGCTTCCTGTTCTTCGGAATCAAGCAGCAGATCTTCTCTTCTGGTTCCCGATTTCACGATATCGATTGCCGGAAATACACGCTTTTCCGAAAGTTTTCTGTCGAGCACGAGTTCCATGTTACCGGTTCCCTTAAATTCCTCAAATACAACATCATCCATCTTGCTTCCGGTATCAACCAGCGCTGTCGCAAGGATTGTAAGGCTTCCTCCCTCACGCATATTTCTCGCTGCACCAAAGAATCTTTTTGGCATATGGAGTGCCGCCGGATCAAGACCTCCGGATAAGGTACGTCCACTTGGTGGAACCGTAAGGTTATATGCCCTTGCAAGTCTTGTGATACTGTCAAGAAGGATCATGACATCTTTGCCGTGCTCTACCAGACGTTTTGCACGGCCAAGCACCATCTCCGATACACGTTTGTGATGTTCCGGGAGTTCATCAAAAGTAGAGTAAATTACCTCAACATTATCGCCCGCAATGGCTTCCTTGATATCTGTAACCTCCTCCGGTCTCTCATCGATCAGAAGGATGATCAGGTGCATATTCGGATTTCCTGATGTTACTGATTTGGCGATTTCTTTTAAAAGTGTTGTTTTTCCTGCCTTAGGCTGGGAAACGATCATACCACGCTGTCCCTTACCGATTGGGGAAACAAGATCTACAATACGCATCGCAACACTGCATCCCGGGCGTTCTAAACGTATCCTCTCATTCGGAAAAATCGGTGTCAGATCTTCAAAACTTTTTCTCTTCTGGGCTACACTCGGGTGATAGCCGTTAATTGTAGTCACATATAAAAGTGCCGAAAACTTTTCCTGCTGCGTCTTGATTCTTGTATTACCACAGACAATATCTCCCGTTTTTAAATTAAACTTTCGGATCTGTGATGGTGAAACATACACATCATGCTCACCCGGAAGATAATTCTCACAGCGGATAAATCCGTATCCATCCGGCATAACCTCTAAAATACCATTTGCCGTAATTCCACTGTCAAGACTCATCATGGTATCATCTGCCGCTGCAGATGCCGTCTGATTTTCCTGTGTTTCTACCGGCTCTTCTGTCTTTTCTTTTGTCTGACGATCTGCATCTGTTCCGCGTTCCCTTGGTACATATTCCGTCCTTTTTCTGGAATATTCTTTCGGCTGTGCATGATCTTTCGAACGCTCTGTGCCCTCTTTTGCTTTCACACGCTCCCCGCGCTCTTCCTGCGTCTGCATACTCTCCGTCTCTTTTTGTTTGCGTGCATCTTCTTCAAGCATACGATTGACCAAATCGCTCTTCTTCATGGAAGAAATATTCTTCAGTCCCCGTGCCTTTGCCAGATCACGCAAAACGACTAATGATAAACTCTCATATTTTTCTCTCATTCATAAACTCCTTACTTTTTTCACCTGTTGGAATCGTCTGCGGAAATGATGTCTGATGTGACAATTGAATTTTTCGATGTGGCTATTATACTACATCTTTTTCTAAATAGGAAGTCCTAATTCTTGATTTTTCTCCCTAATCGCAAAAAAGCAGATACTACGAAAATGTTCAAATCCCTGTTCCTGCATATAATAATATACACTGTAATAACCGGAAACAGTAAAATCTGCCTTTAATGCCCAGAAACTCATCGATCGATTTCGGCGTGTCTGTAAAACCGGCTTTGTCAAATACCACTTTCTTGTAGATTAATCCATTTACACAGGCAGATGACATCAAAATGAAAGCTGTAAGAAATGCAGCACTGCACCGCAATTTGACTTTGTTCCCATTCTGTTTTCTTATTTGTAATCAAATTTCCCGTCGTTCTTTTCTTCTAAGGCTTTGATCATATGATAAGTAAACTCATTATACGGTGTAGGAATGCCTAACTCTCTCCCCATACGAACGACTGCACCGGCAAACATATCTACCTCTGTGTGACGCTTTGCATCAAGATCCTGAAGCGTGGAATATCTAGCGCGGTCCATGACTTTGCTGCCAAAGGTTGAGGATGTATCCGATTTGTCAAAATCAATTCCTTTTGCCTTTGCGATCAGATCCACTTCCTCCCTGAGTCTGTCCCGCAAAAACGCCATATGTTCGCTGTCTTTATAGGCTCCGACGCCACAGCCAACCATAGCCTGCGCCTGATTATTTGGCACATTGAGCCGGAATTTGCTCCAGATTTCCGTAAGGATCACATCAGTTGCCCTGTAATGAAGCCCTGTATCCACAAAAAGATCATTTAATGCTTCAACTCTCTCTGTCCCTCTGCTAAGATCTGCTTCCCCGTAGATAATGCCGATCGTTGTCTCCGGCTCAAATTTTACATGGTTGCCATCTCTCTCCGATGCCACTTTGATCAGTGAATGTACGATTTTATCAGAAGAGATCACCTCTGAGATGATCTCCTCACTGTCCACGCCGTTCATCAGGCTGATAACGGTTGTTTTCTCTCCCACCACCGTCCGGATATCCTTTAATGCCGGGCGGAGTGCATTGTATTTCATTGCTACGATCAAAAGATCTACGCCGTGTGCCTCCTCAGGTGTTTTTATGACTGGATCGTATCTTTTATCATTGATAAAAAATCCTTCTTTTTCATAACGTGCTCTGCGTTCTCCTGACGCAACCACACACAGATCAATATCTTTCTTTTGGGTAAGTCCCCAGATGATGTAGGAACCTACTGCTCCTGCTCCAAGTATTGCAACTGACTGATATTTCATTTTACTCCATTCCTGCGTGTGAAAAATCTTATTTTCACACTAGCCTGTTTTCATTCTATTTTTTTCTTTTCATTTTGCATGACTGCACGGAAAATACCTGATGCTGCAGCGAAAAGTACCCCTGCCACCGGCCAGATGATCCATGTAAAATCCCAACGCATTGTCCAGAAACTCCATCCCAGATAAATTGCAGTGGCAATACACCAGTAAGCTCCGCTAAATGCATCTAACTTCTTTTTCAGTTTCTTTTCTGAAATAGTATAATCTCCCTCCTGCAAAAGAATATCATAACTTCCTTTTATTATACCGACACGGATTATCATATACACGCCACATGCTACCAGAATTAAAAGCAGCGATACAAAGCTGGTACATACAGCATCCGGTGCATCCATACAGGCTGCCACCAAAAGCGGGATTGCCGCAACGATGCAGAGCACCACGCCAACGGCGATTCCTCCGGTAAAGGTTCCCTCATAATTTTTTAATTTTTCCTTTGCAAGCCCTTCTACCCCATAGGCGGTTTCAAAACATTCGTTTTCCAGAAACTCGAATCTTTTTGTCTGCATACCGCAGAAAATAAATGTAAATACCGCTGCAGCCACAAATCCAAGCAGGCATACCAGTCCAACCGATACAGCCACACCCTCGGAAATATTTCCAATCTGCGTCTCCGATAATCCTGCCAAAAATATCAGAACTGACGGACTGACGATGCAGGCTGCAACTGCAGCCGCGATCTTCGGTGCATTTTTCTTCCGGATTTCCATAAAATCATTTGCCTCTTCCATTGAAACCTTTTTTAACGGAAAATCTTTGTTGGAAGGTTCCACTCCCTCAATGAGCTGCGGTGTCTCACATTCATCTTTTAAAAGGTAGTCTGTACTCACCCCCAAAATCTCTGACAGCTGGATCACCCTCTGAAGATCCGGTATTGACTGGGCACTCTCCCATTTTGACACCGCCTGTCTGGAGACGGAAAGTTTCTCTGCCAGTTCTTCCTGCGACCATCCGTTCTTTTTTCGCTCTTCCATAATTTTTTCAGCTAAAATCATAACTCATCCTCTTTTCTTTTTCAATGATGTGATCTTTGTTACGCCTCCATCATACCCATTTTGACCGGTTGCAGGCTACCAAATGTGCCTGTCAATCTGTCAACTGATGGTTGCAATTCCCGCAATTTAGGCATTTTCCTGTATTTTTTGATTCAGGAACTTTTTATCACTCTCACAAACGACCGCCCACTGCAAATTTAGAAAAGCTCTTTGTTGTAAAGTTCACTGTCTGTTTCTTAGAATCATAATAAGATTTTGAAATCTTTTTGACATTTCCTTTTTTGCTGATGGTGTATGCAAAAAGATCTTTCTTTTTTTCTTTCTTAGAAATCTTATAATGGATCTTTACGGTAACCTTTCCCTTTTTCAATTTTCCTAACGTTTTTTTCTTTGCACCTGTAACCGAAATTTCATACATTGGACGTTTTTTGACAATTTTACCTGCCTTTGAAGAAAGAATGCGTTTATCTAATTTCTTAACATGAAAATACACATCTGAATTCATCTGTTTTTTTATTTCTTTTAAGGCATTGCGGTCCATGATAACTGCAACATTTCCAAATTCCAATTGCAGTGCTTTTGCCTCTTTTTTGATAAGGTAATTAATCGTTGATTTATCAAGTTTTAAAACCTGTTTTTTCCCTTTCCTGGATTTACATTTTATTGTGACGGTCTTATTCTTTATTGTTTTATCTGTCTTGCTTTCAAGTTCTGGCACAGGTGTTACATTTGGAACCACTTCTGTTTCTCCCGGATTCGGCTTCTCTGGTGCCGGTTTTTCTGGTGTTGGTTTCTCCGGTGCCGGTTTCTCCGGGGTTGGTTCTTCTGGTGTCGGTTTTTCCGGGGGAATCAATGTCCCTCCCCCAGTTTGTGACTTCTTTTCTTTCACAGTAACCTGACAGGCAGCTTTACTCCCCGCATAGTTTGCATTACCGTTATATCTGGCAGTAAATAGATACGTCTTTGTCTTGTTCGGAAGTGATACCGTCCACTGATCATTTTCCTTCTTAACCAGTGTAATGCTGGAATCATTGCAAGTAATATCCACCGGTTCATCTGCGCTGATTCCCTGTTTTATAACTTTAAGTGTTACGCTGCCAGCACCCTCTGATCCTGTGGGCGTTGCAAGAAGCTTTAGTTCTGTAACAGCCTTTGTAATTTCCAAAGATGCCTGCCCATAACAGGATTTTGCAGAATCAGAAGATGCTTCAAAATAAATTGTATATTTACCTGCGTCTGTATAAGCCGGAAGTTCTTCTATTGTATAAGGTCCGTCCTCCTTCATACTGTATCGAAGATTCACACCCTCCCCTGGTCTAATGTCAAATGTATGCCTGTTTGAATCATACGGCACTGTAACCGGTCTTGTCGTACACTCTGCTATCTCCTGATCTTCGTCTCCGGAGGAATCATTGTTCTCCTGATAATAATAAACAATGTCCATGCTGTCTTCCGTGATCGTTATCTTATCCTGATCCACACTGTTTCCCACACAGGCATAACCGGATAACTCAGGATTTCTTAAGGTATATGTAGAATTGCGTGGTGCATGGACAATAGATGTTTTTGTAGCAGGAAGATCTGTTTCCGTTCCGTCTTCCATCTTTAACCGGTAATGAATGTTTACGGTACTCCATGCCTGATCAGCTGTTTTATCTGTAGCTAAGACTTCCTGCGTATCCATGTTCACGATTTTTCCATCCAGTCTGTCACCGTTTGCCAGACCATACACATCATTAAGTACAACGGAAAGAGACTCTCTTGCAGCATCCGGGTCATAGAAATTTGTAAGGGCTTGGATGGTAAATTCTTTTTCTGCACTATATTTTACCGTTATTCCATCTGCGCCGATAATGCGAAAACTCATCTTAAGATGCTGTTCTTTATTCACCATATTTTGTACAACCGTGCGAAATTCCAAATCATGATCATTGGCTTTTGTGATATTAGACTCGGTAATTCTGTATTTTTCACTGTCTCTGTCAAGTGTCGCGGTTTTGTTATGAGGAATAGAAACTTCAGGATCACTGATATAAAGAGCCGCCGGTTTACTGACATAATCCGTGTTATTCAGCTTTCTTGCCAGTTCCATTTTGCAGACCTCACAAAACGGCTGTCCGAGCCACCGCATCATACATTCGCGACTGGGCGCAAATGCGGTATCCGTTCCTGCATTCGTGATTCCGATCCCGCGAAATCCTAACATTTTGCTCCATTTGATTTTCTCCGGATCAGTAGTGTCGGACATATTTGGTTTGTTGGTATATCTCTCATATTCATCGCCGAGTCCGCCTATACTATGGGCAGTCTCGTGAGCCATAACCATTCCATCACTATTATCCTCAGAATTTGTAGAAAAAGAAAATAATGGATTTACTGATGCACCATAGCTTCCTGTATCATTACAAAGTATATGAATCGTTCCAACATTTGCGCCTTCATCCAGATAATTTTCTTCCAGTTCCGTTCTTAACGCTTTCGCCCTTTCATCCCCGCCATTGGTAAATCCGGCTGCCTTTCCATATACTTTGACATGAAAATATGTATCCGGACTCTTGCCGCCATACACTCCAATGCCTGACTCGTTAGAAACTGCCTGCACAGCGTAAATATTAATACGGTCAGAATATTCCCTATATGGTGACCATGTCAGCATTCCACGCGCCTTTTGAGTGGCATCTTCCAAAAACTGATCCTGCTGACCGGCGGTATAGCCATCTCCCATGATCACGATCACAAAGTTTTCTTTATCATCACCATTCTTATGAATTACCTGAACCGGAAATGTGGTTTTGGATTTTTCTGTATTTTTTGCCATTGCTGTTTGTGGCAAAAGCAACAATAATAATAACATCATATAGATACATACTGCTTGTATTCGTTTTATTTTTCTTTTCATGTACTTCACCTTTTGTTGAATAAGTTTTCTCTTTGCTATCAGATTTTTTACGCAGTTTCCTCGGAATTGCGCTTGATGCTGTCCACAATGCTCATAATCTTTCTTGCCGAATCCATATCATCTTTAAACAAAGCTGTGATACTACCCGCCGACCGGAACGGTTCGTCCATCAGTACCCTGTTGTCATCAATATTTCCATTTGCAACAATATAGTCAACGATCAGCCTTACAAACCGGATCTGATTTACATTTAAACGCTCTTCTGTCAGGAATTCACTAAATGCTTCATTGACTGCTTCCCTGTCAACTCCTACAATCTGCCGTACCAGACGTCCAACTGGTGTATCTCCATACTCTTTTTCATAATCTGCTTTTGTTCCCAGTTCTTTCCAGAGAATTTCTTCTAACTCTTTTAAATCAGCCTCTGTAAGTCTTTTATTATGTCTCAGTTTAAATACTGAAATTTTACCCTTGTGATCCCGAAGGTAAAACTCCACTTTTTTCCGGTAATTTTTCAGATCCACGCTTGCATAGATAGGTTCTCCTTCGTTCCTATCTGTAATCTCATCCGTAAAATCGGTATAATAAATTCTTCTTCCTGCATGTTCCAGATATTGAAGCAGATCACGCAAAGCCTCCCTCACTTTGTCTAATTCCACAACCGTTACATCATCCCAGAAATTTGTCTCCTGAACTTTTTCAATCATTTCTTTTTTTGCTGCGACCTGTGGAAGCCGATATACTTTCGAGAGCTGTTCGGCTGTTGTCATCACAATTTGAATTGGTTTCTGGACGCTTTTGCTCTGTAATAATCCCAGATCAATGCTGTAAATCAGATAATCAAATCTCCGGGCAAGTTCATTTTCTTTTTTGGGTTTCATTAACGGTGCGATATGTTCTTTAATCTCGGATATTTCAATCGTCTCTAACTGATTCCAGCTTGACAGCTTCCGAAACATCTCTACATATCTGAGATGCCTTTTTACCACAAAGCTGTCATCATTTAATTCTATCACTGCCTGATTCAGCCCCATTACCAGCTCTTTTCGGTACACTGCATAATCCGCATCCATGACATACTGTGATGCCTGCAGTTCCCTGCATATCTGTGCCTTTGCATTATATATTTTTTCACAAAGTGATTCCTGAATTCCATTCTCAGAACCATTTTTATTCACCCGAAAGTATTCAAAATTATTACAGAAGTCGAAAATCAGAAAACGCTCTTTATCCATTCCCTCGCCCAGCAGATCTTTGCATAAACGCGTTCCTCTTCCTATCATCTGCCAGAACTTTGCATAACTGCGCACCTTTTTAAAAAATACAAGGTTTAAAATCTCCGGAACATCAATTCCCGTATCCAGCATATCCACGGATACTGCAATCTGCGGCATTCGTTCTTTTGTGCCAAAATCATCAATCAGTGTATCTGCATATTTGATGCTATAATCGACCTGTTTGATAAAATCTCCACCATATTCCGGAAATAACGTGTTAAAACGCTCCACAATCTTTTTCGCATGAGGAGTGTTTTTTGCAAAAATAATCGTTTTTCCAATTTTATCCCCACCTTCGATCTTTAACCCTTTCTCCATCAGCTCTTTTAACACCAGATCGATCGTGTCGTCATTAAAGAGCCATGTATTAACTGCAGTATTGGAAATATCCTCCTCCACCGTCTCTTCATCTTTGAAAGTTTCCTCAAACTTCTCTTTCTCTTCCTCAGACAACTCATTATAATGGATGCCTTCTTCCATGATCTTCGTTTTGTATTCCAATGTCGAATAAGTGACCAAATATCCCTCTTCTACCGCCTTTTCTAATTCATAAGCAAATGTCGGGACGCCGCGTTCAAGATCAAATACCCCGTATGTATTTTTATCAATTTCATTTTTCGGCGTTGCCGTCATGCCAAGAAGCATTGCATCAAAATATTCAAAAATTTCCTGGTATTTTTTGTAAATACTGCGGTGCACCTCATCACAGATGATCAGGTCAAAATATCCCGGTGTAAACAAACGATCCCCATATTTATTTTTCGTCTCATCAATTGCATTCATCATGGTAGGATAAGTGGAAAAAATCATGCGGCAGGCTTCCGGATCATCTTTTCCTTCTACCAGGTTACAGCAGGATAAATCATCCAGCAAATTTGTATAACTGTTCTTCGCCTGCTTTACCAACGCCGTCCGGTCTGCAAGGAACAAAATATTTTTTACATAATTATGTTTCCGCAGCACATCCACAATACTGATGCTGACTCTGGTTTTTCCAGAACCGGTAGCCTGCACGATCAGCATCTTCCGATGCTTTTTTTCAATTGCATCACAGACTGCTGTTACCGCTTCTTTCTGATAAGGACGGTTTGTAATATCATCCCGAATTTCAATGTTTTCTAACGGAGTTCTTAACTTTCTTCTGTCTATCTCAATCTGTAATTCTTCCTGCGTAAAGAACCCGGATACCTCGCGCCTTGGATATCCCTCATTATCATTTGTATAAAAAATTTCGAATCCATTTGTGGTAAAAATCAGTGGACGCTGCTTATACTGATTCTGCAGACAGTCCGCATATAATTTTGCCTGCTGGCTTCCAACGATTGGATCTGCCGATGCTTTTTTTGCCTCTACCACTGCCAACGGCAAATGGTCTTTTCCCCATAAAACATAATCCACAAAGCCATTTCCTGAGGCATTGGGCATACCGGTAACCGGTTCCTCCTCCGTACAATTCCGTCCCATAATCCATCCTGCTCTCTGTAATTCCACATCGATATATCTCTTTCGCGTCTCTGCCTCGCTGATCTCATCTACATGGAACTCTCTGGTCTGGTTGTGAAGTGTACGCTGTGCCTGCATCTGTTTTCGCAGCTGCTCATTTTCCCTGCAAATTTCTTCTAATTTTTTATCTTTGCTGGACAGACTCTCATATAAACGTCTCAACTCCTCCGCTTTTACCCTTTTTTCATCCCCGGATGGCAGTATAGACTCATCAAAAAAACGTTCCGTATATTCTTTCGAATAGGAATAATCAATCCAGTCACAAAATTCAAACAGATCACGCAGGGCTATGACTGCCTCATCTCTTTTGATATTACTGTTCGTATGGACTGCGATATTTCCAAGATGGATCGTATATTTTAGCATCGGAAACAGTCTTGGTTCAATGATGCTGCGAAATGTAGGCTCATGGATCAGACTCGACACATTATCCCGATACGGAAGTGTCAGTTCCGCATCATAGGAAAACACAAAGCGGACTGCAAGTTCTAAAGCTCTTCTGGAAAGAATCGCGCATGTCGCAGGCGATATGCTGATGCTCTTTTCTGCCTCTATTGCCTGTTTTGCAAAATCGGAATACTCTTCTTTTTCTAAAAGATAATCAAAATTAGTTTCCATGGCTGATGCTCCTTTTTCTTGTGTGGATAGTGATTAAGTCCTTTTTCGTTTATTTATTGTTGGATGATGATGTTAGTATTACAATTTAATATCAAGCTGCGAGAGTGGTTTGTGAAGAGGTTGCAAGTTTCAATTTGTTGACTTGTTTGTGAAACTCAATAAACTGCATCTGTATATCCATCGGTGGTAATAATAAAGGCATAGTTTCTATTCTAAAAATAGCCAACTTAGGTACACCAACAGACATTTTTCTCTCGTTAATGTAATCCTGAATACCTGGGGAATTAATGTAATGAGCAAAAAAAACGCCATCTATGACCTTCTCTGTTTTAGGAACTAACTTAACTGCATTTTCAGTCAAATTTGCACCATCATACTTTTCTGGAATAACTCCCGCCATACCAAGATTTACACCAACATTAGTCAAATAAATATCGCCACTTTTGACCGTATATCTTTTGATATGCTCATACACTTCTTCATCAATATAATGAATATCATCATCAAGAATAGTCTCGTTTTTCATATCTGTTGCTCTCAGATATGGATGAGCAGTTGTATCATCAGCATATCCCATACCTTTAGGAATACGCTTACCACCTTTAACTTCATAATAGTCGGATATAATACCCGCATTCCATCCCTTATCGTTAAGTTTTGGATCACCAAACATCTCGACAAATCGGGCTTGGATGAGGTTGTCTAATATTTCCAATTCCAGTTGCCGCAGTTTCTTTATTTTTACTATTCGATTCAATTCATCAACAATATGTGATTGCTCTTCTAATGTTCGTAAAGGAATTTTCATTTTGCACATTGCAGCTTGCGTTAATTTCTGTCTCGTTGCACCATTTATCATTCCATCAACCTTATAAAACATAAGTGAATAACATAAGTAATCTACATTTAATCCCACCTTTGGTTTTAATACATGAGCATGATTATTAACCCAACATTTTCCAGAAACTCTATAAGCAATAGGTCTCTCTTTTGAACCAAAGTTTCCACCATCCTCAGCTAGTAAAACAAGTTCATCATCAAAAATGTAATCAGCAACATAGTCTTGAATACCATTTGCTCCATAATAAGGATATTCTCCCTCTTCTCTATCCGATGCTGTAATAGGTACTCTCATTGAATCAAGTATTTCACAACAATCTTCCACATACATCATTTCCATCTACATCATTCCTCCGCGGGCTGTTCGCAGCCCTGCAAATCCGAATTTATGGGATCAGATTGTGAGATAAAATACCTTATTTACTCCCTTAAAAACCGCCATTCTGATATGCTCTGGCAATAATATAGGATGGCTCGTAATATGCGCTACAATTATAATTATCTATTATATCACAAATATCATTATTATAAACCCTGCATATTCCATCAACATAATTTTCATTCCAAAGAGCCGTATCGACAATCAAACGCTGATATACTTTTCCCATCTGCATTGCCGATGGGATCTGTCTCACTAATTCTTTATTCACATCCGCAATATCAAAATCGCCTTTTTTTAACTGATAAGCTGCAATCCAGTCATCCTCTACATCTTTTGGATTTTCTGCATGAAGTACATTTGCCACACTAATCAAGTGGTATAATTCATCTTTTCCGATCCTATTTACAACATAACGGTTCTTTTGATGAATTTTTCTTGCCACCCGTTCAATCATATAACATATAAAATATAAATCATTCTTTTGAATTTCTTCATCTGGAAAATACTTATTTGTCATACATTTTCGCTCCCTTCAAACTGCAGCATTCTTAGCGATTGCTCTGTGCAAAATACAATTTGATGCGTCGGATATTTAAATTTTACCAATTCCCAAAAAGCAGATTTTTTTATATTTCCTGCCATATAGTCTTCTACATAATCCCATATCTGGTCATCAGCCATCGGTCCTTCCACAATATCATAATTATGCTCAATTCCTCTTCTACAATCCACAACAAATTGAAGCCACTCTTCCGTCATTTCCGAAAAAATTTTTGCTTTCTGAGATGATATATCCGAATATGAATATATATTTACAATAGATTCTCCACGTTTTGTTAATGCCCATCTTTTTGCCTGTTTCTTTATATTGGTACAATAAAATCCATATCCAAAATCTTTATAATGTCCATTAATCATAATTTTAGGTTCTGGAACCACAACATTGCTGCCATGATATACAATTACTTTGTCCATTTATTTTCCCCCGTTACCATCATATATATATGTCTATGCAATATACTTCCGATGTGCTGTTTTTACATTATTCTGATTTACGATTGCATACTGCATCGTCGTGTCTATCTGAGAATGTCCCAAAATTTTCTGTACCTGTTCAATCGGCATTCCCTTATCAATCGCCCTCGTTGCCATCGTTCGCCGGAACTTGTGCGGATGTATTCTCTCCATGCTGATTTTTCTGCCAAGCTCACGCACCCGTATTTCCACGCCGCTGATTTTTAATCTATCATACGGAGCATCTAAAGTTGTAAATAATGCCGGATTATCGTCATGGCGGCTATTGATATAATTTTGCAGATGCAGTTTTGCTTTTGCATCAAAATAAACTCTGCGCTCCTTATCTCCTTTTCCGTAAACGATACATTCTCTTTCTTCAAAATCAATATCTGAGATATTCAATCTTACCAGCTCTCCGACACGAATTCCGGTTGAATACAGAAGATCAATCATCGCTAAATCCCTCGCACATTCGCAGTTATCACGGAGTTTTTCAATCATTTCATCAGAAATCGTCTCTTTCACAGACTGTTTTGTTTTAATTTTATGTATTCGTCTCATAGGGCTTTTTAAAATATAATCCTCTTCCTCTAACCATGAAAAAAAGCTGGATATATTTCTACGCACATTATCAACCGTAACCTTACTACAATTATTACGCTGCTGGTAATTTGCCAGATAACTTCGGATCTCATCGGTTGTCATTTTTCGAACCGGAACATCTAAAGTCGCAAGCAAATGTTCCACTGTCATTTTATAATATTGCAGCGTCCGCTCTGAACATCCTTCGATCTGCTTTGCATCTATAAACATTTTTAAATATGTCTCATTGGATGTCTGCTCTCTCTGCGGTGTTTCACTGGATAAGTTTTTAAGTAATACTTCCTGCAATTTTTTCATTTGCGCAATACTAAAAAAATCTGCCATTTCATTTAATATGCATACTAATTTTTCATCCATGTTGGTACTCTTTTCCTTTCGTACCAACATCCTGCGCCAACATCACTGTCAAAATTTAATTTATTATTTACGTTTTTCAGACTTATAAAACAAACCTATGCAATTTAAGAAATTACACAGGTTCTTTTCTACTGTAAACCAACTAATTTTTTTATTGTTTCCTCACTCCAATTATTATTTTCCCATATAAAATACTCTGTTTTTCTTTTTTTAAAAATCCTATACGGGACAGATGTATTATCATAAATATGCATTATATCTGCAACTTGAACTAATTCTGGAATAAGTTTTAACGCTTTCGAGTATCTGAAACGAATTTTATCTTCCGGTACCCCATGTCCACCTAACGCCTTTCTAGACTCCACACGTAATATATTAACATTTACATCAGCAGTCAACACGTATATACATCGAATAAAATACCCTTTCTCTTTCGCTTTTTTCAATAATTCCAGATTTCTGTCCGTTGACATAACTGTTTCAAAAGTAAAGCTATTATGATTAACAATCGCCTGTTCTCTCATCTTTTCAGCCAATTGCACTGCTTCAAGATCAGAACAATAGTTTGTTCTTTTTATATCATCTGCATTAATATACGGTTCAATAACTTTTACCATCTTTGTAATAGTTGATTTTCCGCTACCATTAGGTCCTGCAAATACAATTATTTCTGGAAACTTTTCCCTATACTGAGGCATATTTTCTCCTTCCATCCGGATACTCTAAAAAAGCCGTCTTTTTTTCAACATCATAGCCTGCAATTGGAACACCTTTTATTTTTTTTATCTCATTATCAATCCGAATAGCCTCTTTAAAACGCTCTGTTAATTCATCATCTGAAATTCCACACATAGAATCCAATTCATTCATTTCTAACATCTTAACTGTCTCCTTCCTTCTGTCTATTCATTATATGAAAGACATTGTTTTTCTGACATATCTCATAAAAAACTGTTTTATATCGTCTGATACCTGCTTTGATACCACTAGTTTCTTTCTATGTTTGCAGACAAAAATAATATGATGCTATCATAAATTCTTGTGTCTGTTTCTTGATTTCCATGTTCCTATAATGCATAGTATAACATTATCCTCTACTTTTAGCTACCTTAACTAAGGCACGTATTTCTGACAGCGTGCAAACGAAACTATTATTTATCAAATTAAAGAATTGTATTTTCTATATAACACTCCAGTAAATAAGATGGATTTTCGTAATAAAGACTACTGTTATAATCATCAATTTTCGGACTTAGAAACGAATTATATACTTTTATCAATGCATCCATTATATCTATTTGTTTTTCCTGTGCCACCTGTTTGATCAAACGTTTATATACTTTTGCAATATCCCAATGTGAGGGAATCACGTATCTGCAATCTGCTACATTATCAAAGGTTCCATTCGGGATCTTCGCTTCTTCCACAAAATCTTCACATACCCTGTCAATATTGTCACAATGATAAATATCTGCCAGCTCATAGATTTTCTGCAGCCGTTCTTTGCCAAGCCAGTTTACAATATCAGCCCTCTTGTTTTTTGTTTTTCTTGCAATATAATCAATCAGACCACATACAAAAAATAAATCATTGTCCTTTTGATCTTCGCGCCCTTCTCCGATCATTACAATGTTACCTCCTCGTAACCTCTATATTCCAGACATTTTAATGCCTCTTTCGTACAAAACGTGATTTGATGCGTTGGATATTTGAATTTTGCCAATACCCAGAATTGTTCTCTTGTAATCGTGCCATCCATATAGTCGGAAATATAGTTATAAATCTGGTCATCTGCCATTGCACCGATCACTATATCGTAATCGTGTACTTTCCCACTTCTGCACGAAATAATAAAATCCAGCCATTCATCCGTCATCTCACGAAATTCTTTGATGTTTAAATCCTGATTTAAACGCACATCATAAATCGACACAATTTTCGTATCATAACGTCTTGCCCACCTCTGCGCCTGCTCTTTTATGATCGTACAATAAAAACCAATGCCAAAGTCTTTTGTATTGCGTCCTATGCGGATTTCCGGGGTTTCAACAGGTGTATAACCACCATGATAAACTGTCATTTTCGCCATAGTATCTCTCCCCCTCTATCCAAAATATTTCTGCATCAGACTGTCAAATAATGTTTGGGTTTCATCAAGAGATTTTTGGACTTCAACTTTCAAATATGTAAACTGCTCTATGACATCTAATGGATTTGTAATTCCTCCTGTCCAGAATGTTTCCCATATCCTGTCAACTTTATTTCGTAATTCTCCGGTAATCATGTGTTTCCTCCATCTTTATTCTGGCAGTATAACTTTCACTTCTACTCTGCCTCATACTTTTCTGCCACTGGCTTTGCCTCCACCGTATGTGTTGCCTCATAGAGTGACGCCGTCGGTGCGACCGGGCTCATGAGCACTTTTCCGGTTCCGCGGTACACATTGACGAGTCCTTCGCCGCTGACTGCCGAACCCACAAGCGTTTTCGTCGATCTCTCCACAGTAAATTCCAGACCAGAGGACCAGCAGACTGCAAGATTTCCGTCAATTTTTAATTCATCATTGTCAAGTTCCACCTCAATCAGTTCTTCATACGGCACGTTACTCTCCAATGCTGCGACACCTTCCCCGACCAGACTTAAGTTGAAAAATCCTTCTTTGCCAAGCACGGTCGATGAGATTGTTTTCCGCGCCGTCAGCTTATTTTTTACGGTTCCGGAACAGGCATAAAATATGCCATCCTCGATTGTCATGCCCTTTTCACCCCAGGATCCGACATCCACTAAGATCAGATATTTATAGGTAGGTTCTAACACCAGAATGCCGTTGCCGACGTATTCCGGTTTGACTGCTGTCTCCTTTGTGATCGCACCTTTGACCATCTTGCCGACAAAATCACCGACTCCCTTGATCCCTGTGGTTGCTTTCACATGACCTGCCATCCACTGCATGCTGCCCGCCTGGATAATGGCAGACTCTTTTCCGTTTAGTTCAATAACGATCTGGCGTCTGCGGACACCCATTTTACTCATAAAGTACTCATTTCTCGCATTTTCCGGCGCAACGGAGGCGTCTGACTGATACTCTAATACATGAAAATTTCCAAGACTGCTCACATATTTTCTTGCGTTGTTTTCTAAATTTTTTATATTCATTTAAACTCCCTTTCCTGCGCTGCTTTCTAATGAAAACAAGTTTTGCACACTGATCTCCTATTCTTTCTTATCCGCTCCATTATAAAACAAACCGCTTTTCTGATTCAATCAATATCCGTATCATGTTTAAATCTTCAGTTGTAAAGTCGTTACTGTTCACTCGTACCTCGTTCCAGTAACGGATTTTGCCGATACTTCGCATTCCAAATCGGCAAAATCTGCTGCCACCACTGTATCATACGGCATTTTCAGTTCAGAAAATGCCTGCCTGTGAACAGTAGCGTAAAGTCAATGTTCTCTGGTAGATCTCAACCAATTTTTCACGGTTCTTTTCGCTGATAAAATAATAATCGCTCTGACTCCCCTCTGCCATGATATAAGGTCCAAAAGTCCGTATCCCACAAAACAGCACAGTTCCTTTCGATGCAATGGCAAGCCCGTATCCTTTCTCTGATAAAATAAGCGGCATTCTTAACTTTTTCCCACCATAGGAAATATATTTTGCTTTTGCTGTCACATCCATAAAATCAGCAGCAAGCAGTCCCTTTGCTTTCAAATGTTCGGACTTTTCCCATTCAAAAAATGTCCAGTTACATCCGCCTTCCTGAAACCTCGGTTCCTCCGCTTTTTCCGCAAGCAACAGTTGTTTTTTCTCATTGTAAAAACAGACCGCTCCATTATTTTTTGCAATGCGCACGGTAACTTTTTCCGTTGCAATTTCCACCAGCGTTTTGGATTCCTTTGCACTCCATGTAAATGCTGTATCCGCCTTTCCTTTCCATGCAGTATCACCAATTTTTTCCGTGACACCCTTCACGAAACTGACCCGGATCACCTCCGGTGTGATCGGTGTGATGCGTAAAAGTCCGTACATACTGGAAAGTTCCACATAGCTTTTTGTCTTTTTGATCCATTTGATGACAAAATTGTTTCGGGAATGACCTTTGACACAGAGGATCGCATTGTCCGGTATCGCGCCAAATTCATATGGAGAGATAATGATTTCCTCCGTATGATTTTTTTCGTTTTTTCCAGAGTTGTCTGCTGCTTTTCTGACTGGCGCTGCCACAGCTCTCTTACAGGCAGATGCCATTTTCTGCCCTGTCAATATTTTTCCTCTTGCCTCAGCCTCATTTTCTTTCCCCTGCGTTTTAATGACAATGCGCTTCGGGCCGATGTACTCGCGCTCTGCCATATCTTTTGCGCCCTCGATCCTGCGCTGCTGTTCGATCTCTTTTTCCGTGTGCTGCACCCGTTCAAATTCCGCTGCTTTTGTCAAGGTTTCTGCCGCAAACTCTTTCATATGTTTTCCTTCCGGGACTTTGTCGGCAAGGATCCCGGTCAGTTTTCCACGATGCAAAACCACAAGTTCATGCAGTGCGCGGGTCGCAGCCACATACAGAAGTTTGACATGCCCGTTATCCGACGGGTATTTTTCCTGCGTCGGATCAAACAGCAGCACAGCATCAAATTCAAGTCCTTTCGTGTAGGAGACAGGAAGCACCATGACGCCATCCCCGAACTCGGCTTTTTCCAGATCTGTTTCTACAATTTTTACATATTTCTTTAGTTCTTCCGCAACCTGTGCCGCTTCCGCCTCATCACAACAGATCACGGCAATCGTCTCATAACCGTCCTGCTGCCATTTTTTGATCGTGGTGACGGTATCTGCCAGCAATTGATTTTCATCCGGACATGCCACCGTCTGCACCGGATTTCCGTGACGGATAATCGGCTCTACCGGATAAATGGAAAAGTCTCCATGGCGCAGAATCTCGTTTGCATACTCTGAAATCTCCACCGTGTTGCGGTAACTTTTCCTAAGAAGTCCAAACGCATCGAAGATCCCGGTCAAAATCAGTTTTTTCAACTCTTCCCAGTCGTTTAAACCATACTCAAAATGAATATTCTGGGATGTATCACCCATGATCGTGTAAGTACAGCCATACAGACAGTAATGCAGGCATCTGTATGACATCATGCCAAAGTCCTGCGCCTCATCAATCACTACATGGCTCGCCTCACGCACCGGATCCGTCTCTTTGATCCTCTTGTAAATATATGCAAGTGCCGCAAGATCATAGACATCAAACGAGTTTTCCGGCACATCGACTTCTTTTCCTGCCTCCTGCTGCGCAAGTAAAAATTCTCTGTAAAAAGTAAATACAGATTCTCTCCATTTTCCATCCCCAAAATAAGACGCGTATTTTTTGTCTAAAATCTTTTTCTCTTTTGGCGGAAAAGTCACGGACTTCCCGGAAACCTCATTTTCATATTTTGCATACAAAATCTCATTTAACATGAGTATCTTGCTCTGCATGGAAACTTTCGGATTATTTTTTAAATAACGTCCGATCTGCTCCTTTGATAACAGGAGATTTCCAGTCTTTTCCATATAAATGTCTTCTTTTGCGATCGACTGATTCTCATAGTTCTGGCAGAATTTTTCTAAATCCAGAAACCACGCCGTGCCGCCCCTGATGCTGTTTTTTGCATCTGTCTTGTCGATATTGTGGTAAGAAAACCGCGTCTCGCCCCAATCCTCATACAAAAGGCGGATGAAAAGCTGCTCCATCGTCATCTGACGGATTCCATACACATCAAGTTCCGGCAGAACACTTGTGATATAATTCAAAAGAATCCGGTTGCTTCCTATAATATAAAAGTCCTCCGGGCGGAAATCATCTTTATAATTATATAGAATATAGGAAATGCGGTGCATCGCCACCGTCGTTTTTCCGGAACCAGCGACACCCTGCACAATGATGTTTGTTTTCGGTGAACGGCGGATAATGAGGTTCTGCTCTTTCTGGATCGTCGCAATGATCTCGCCCAAAACTGCCTTTTTATTTTTGGCAAGGTATTTTGTCAGCAGTTCATCGTTGGCGACCACATCCGAATCAAAGAAATCTTTTAACCGGTCATTTTCAATCTCGTAAGTGCGCTTGCGTTTCAGATCAATCTCAAATGTTCCCTCAGAACTCACGGTATATTGGCACGTTCCCATCCTGCTCTCATAGTATACTGATGCGATCGGTGCTCTCCAGTCGAGCACAACCGGATCAGAGCTGCTGTCCGTGATGCCGACTCTTCCAATATAAAAAGTCTCATCCGCTTTCGCCTTTGGATCCCTGAAATCAATGCGCCCAAAATATGGCTTCTTACGTGCCTTTTCATAGCGCACCAGTTCCCGTTCTTCCTCTTTTAACCTCGCAGTCGCATTGTTCCAGAGTGCCAGTCCTTCCTTATCCTTTGCATCGTAGACTTCGAGGAGATCGGCAAGATCTTCATTGATCTTCCGGATATCTTCTTTCGCATGATCTAAATTATCCTGCGCGATCTCTATGATTTTACTGAGCTGATGCTCCTCGTCTTCCTTTGTCAGACCGGGGAATTTCTCAAACAGCTTTATGATCTCATCTAACGAATCCACCCTCGCTGCCAGTTTCCCACGCAGTGTCTCATCCGGTTCGGTCTGATCCGGCACCATCACAACATTACAGCCTGCATCATAAGCACTGCATACACCGTTTGGGGAATCCTCAACCGCCATACATTCATTCGGCAAAAGTGCAAGCTGTCTGCATGCATACTGATAGATATCCGGTGAAGGCTTTCCATGTTCCACCATCGTTGCACAGATGATCTGATCAAAATAACCGTAAAGACCAAGCTGCTTTAAATACTGTTCCGTACGCACCTGATCTGTCGCCGTCGCGATTGCACGGCGAATACCCTGTGCCTTTAAATAATCAAGAAGTTCGATTGCACCTTTTTTGATCTCAATTCCATTTTTTTTCAGACACTCTCCCATGATCTGCTTGCGATAATTTCGTATCGCCGTATAATCCAGATCCGGATCATGAAACATTTCTTTTAAATGCTGTGGTGCATATGGCTGCCCAAGCGACCGCATGGTAAGTGCCTGTTCATCCGTCATTTCATACCCAAAATGCGCCAGTGCCTTTGGCCAGAACATGCGGTAATATTTTTCCGTATCGATCAGTGTGCCGTCCATATCAAAAATTACGGCTTTTATGTTTTTTGTATTCATGCTTTTCCTCTTCTATCCCGAACCATTACCTCAATTGTGCAACAACCGGCTGCATAAATCCCTGCCAGAACGATTGTCGTGAATTAGAATATTTTAACACATTTATTTTCACACGACAACGCTATTTCGAATGGCTGATACATTCTGACGGATGGCAGAGCCAAAATCTTTTGAAAATGATTCTTTTCGCATACGAAACTGTCACAGAGGAAGCAAAAGACTATGCATCTTTATGACCTGCATACGAGACAAACTATATTTCAGACGTTCCATCGTGGCTCTTTTGCATACCCCATAAACAGATCAAAGATCGCACGGTAGCCTTCCTCCTTGATATGCATTCCCTCAATCGTATACTCTGCTTTTAGATTTCCATCCCAGTCTTTTAACGGATCATTGATATCTATATATTTTGCATGATGTCTTTCCGCAAGCTCCTGCACTGCCTTATTTGCCATCGCAATTTTCCCGTTCGTGCGGACACGCAGACATGGTTTCATCTCCTCGGCTGCTGCTTCATAATTAATCGGATAATATGCCATCATATAGATTTCAATATCAGGCAGTTTGTTTTCTACAATGGAAAGTATCCTGTCATAGTTTGCGATCATCCGGTCTATTGATATCGCAGGATCACTCAGATCATTTGTCCCGATATTGATAAAAAGACGGGACGGTTTCAGATCCAGAATGCAGACATCTACATTTTCAAGCAGTTCGTCTGTGATAAAACCGCCGATTCCACGGTTATAGACCGTGATATCCAGATGGTCTTCGTCAATAAATTTTTCGACCGGAAACATCTCCATCAGTGAGGAACCTGCGCATACAATTTCCCCCGGTACCACTTTCTGATTCAATTTTCTGTAACGTACAATTTTTTCTTCCTTCGTCATGTTAATCCTCCTCGAATTCCATTTCCTTAATAAATGCTTCCACTTCTACCGGCAAACGTTCCTCGCGCCATGCTAACAATATCTCGGTTGTAAGATCAGCGTCCGTAATGCCATAAACACACATCGAGTCAGACACACGCATGGACTCTGGCAAAATTGCCACTCCAATCCCTTTTTCTGCAATTGTCATCGCTGTTCTTGCATCCTCACATTCATAATAGATATCGCAGGTCAGTCCAACAGCCTCAAACGCTGAAATAATATAATTCCGATACCGGTGTGATAATATCAGATGTTCCTTTGACAATTCTCTCAAACTAATCTGTGATCCATCCTTTTTCCTGAATCCCTCTATTCCCTCATATCCATCTGCTGCCACGGCAGCCAGTTTTTCCCGAATCAGCCTCTTTGTCTTACAACCGTTCAGCGTGATCGGCGTACGCAGTGTTGTGATATCTATCATGTGCTTTTCTAATTGTTCTTTTAAATTGAATGTCGATCCCTCATGAATATCAAAATGAATCCCCGGATATTGTTTTGAAAACCTCTCAATATATTCTGACATCATCAGAACCGTAGATGGTGTAATACCAATATGTATCGTTGCAGACTGGCTTGCCTTGACCACCTCACGCTTTGTAACATCTAACATTTTTAAAATACTGCCAGACCTTGCATACAACACCTTTCCAGCTTCTGTCAATGTAATTTTCTTTGTTCCACGAAAAAAAAGCTGTACATTAAGTTCTTCTTCAAGCATTTTCATCTGATAACTGACCGGTGGCTGTGTCATTTTAAGAACTTTCGCAGCACCACTCACCGTTCCCTCTTCCACCACTGCACGAAAATATTCCAACTGTCTGATTTCCATGTTTCCCTCCTCTCCTGTTTTTGTCAGTATATATAAAAAATATTGTTTTATGATATAAAATAAATATTTTTTATATATTATAATTTATGCTATACTGGTTTTCAAGAATTAAATTTTTCACAAAAATGAGGATTACCATGAAACGCATTGATTTTGAAAACGGAACCGTCACAGAAAATATATTAAGCGCTGCACTGCCTATGCTGGCAGCCCAGATTTTAAGTCTGCTCTATAACATTGTAGACCGCATTTATATCGGGCGAATCCCGGATATCGGAACCACGGCTCTTGGCGCAGTCGGACTTTGTTTTCCGCTTATTATGATCATCACGGCATGCAGCAATCTGTTCGGGAGCGGCGGCGCACCGCTTTTTTCGATCAACCGTGGGAAAGGTGATAAAGAACAGGCAAACAGGATCTTAAATACCTCTTTTTCCATGGTATGTGCCAGTGCACTCCTCCTGATGGGAACCGGTCTTCTCTTTGCAAAACCGCTTCTCATTCTTTTTGGTGCCTCAAAAAATGCTCTGACTTTTGCCAGACCTTATATGATGCTGTATCTGCTCGGTACACTTCCATCCATGATTGCTACCGGCATGAACCCTTTTATCAATGCACAGGGGTATTCCATAACCGGGATGTTTTCCGTGGCAATCGGTGCAATCGCAAACATTCTCCTGGATCCGCTCTTTATTTTTACCTTCCATCTGGGCGTAAACGGTGCAGCGGCCGCCACTGTATTGTCACAGATTTTATCTGCACTGTTTGTGTTTCATTTTCTGCGCCGCAAAGCGGAGATCAAAGTCCGCCTGCTTCGAAAAAATGAACTTTCCTCCTGCATTCCTCTCGCGAAAAGTATCATCAGCCTCGGTACATCCGGTTTTATCATGCAGCTCACCAACAGTCTCGTCTCCATCTGCTGCAATCATGTACTCTCCGTCACCGGTGGCGATGTGTACGTCTCTGTCATGACAATTGTCTCAAGTGTCCGCCAGATGGTGGAAACTCCGATCTATGCGATCACGGAAGGTTCCTCCCCAATCATAAGCTACAACTATGGTGCCCTCCGCCCCGCGCGCGTCAAAAAAGCCGGCATCACGATGGCTCTTATGGCGCTCGTCTATACCGGCCTCATGTGGAGCGTGATCATTCTCGCCCCGGAATATTTAATTGGTGTTTTCAGTTCGGATACAGCACTGTCAGCAGATGCCGTTCCCGCATTAAAACTGTATTTTGCTGCATTTATCTTTATGGATCTGCAGTATATCGGTCAGACTGTTTTCAAATCTTTAAACAAACGGAAACAGGCGATCTTCTTTTCCCTGCTGCGCAAGGTGTTTATCGTTGTACCGCTGACCTATCTTCTGCCATACACTTTCCACATGGGAACGGACGGCGTATTTCTTGCAGAACCCGTATCAAATGTGATTGGTGGCAGTCTGTGTTTTATCACAATGCTGTTTACGGTTCTGCCGGAGCTGAACCGGATGGAAAATCAGTAAAATATGCTTTCAGCTCCGCCACGATCATTTCCTGACTCTCCCTCGTGTGGATCAGTGCATAATAATGCCCGCCGCCAAATTTTGACCGTCTTTCCTCTTCGCATATTCCCGCTGCAATGCCTTTTTCGGTCACACGTCTGATGCGGGTTTCGTCCTGTTCCTCTTCCTTCAAATAGCCTTTTTGTACGAGCAGATCATTGACAAAAGCAGCCGTCAGCTTTTTGCGGTCTTTTTCCTCACAGAGCGCATTGATCCGGTCGGTCAGTTCCGATACCATGCAGGCGTCAGAAAACGTTACCTGATCTAATTTTTCCGGTGCAATATAAAACGGCTGTTTCTTTTTTCCCGCCGGGGGCTTCGACACAATTTCTACTACCGCAGCTCCTTCTGTCTTTCCTGTCGTCATATTTCCGGATTCATGTGTCTGCAAAAACATCCGGATGATCTCTGCAAAACTTTCCCCGTAGCTTGCAATCTTCTGTGCACCCATTCCGTATACATCCGCCATCTGTGTTTTATCTGCCGGACATCTGGCACACATATCTTTCAACGTCTTATCAGAACAGATGATAAACGGCGGCACACCCTGTTTTGCAGCAAGTTCTGACCGGCATTTGCGCAGTTTCTCAAACAGCTCCTGCCCTTCTTCCGTTAAATCTGCAAGTTCTGCTGTCTTTTTCTTTGCACGTCCGGTCTCGATATAATTTTCCTCCACCTCGTCCTCTGTCACAGCACAGTTACTGCATTTTTCACAGATGCACGGACTGTGATCCCCAAAATAGTTCAGGATATACTGGCGCAGACACTCATCTGTCTCACAGTAGTGAATCATCTGATTCAGTTTCCGCTGTTCATTTGCCCGGACTGCCGGATCCCCCGACGTATATCCGCCCTCTGTCGCCTTATAGTCAAGCAGCCGTTTGTTGATCATGATATCCTGTTTGGAAAAGAAAAGCACACACTCCGCTTCCTCCCCGTCGCGCCCGGCTCTTCCAGCCTCCTGGTAATAATATTCAAGGCTTTGCGGCATATTATAATGGAGAACATAACGCACATTGGATTTGTCGATCCCCATTCCAAATGCGTTGGTTGCAACCATCACACGGATCCTGTCATAGGTAAAATCATCCTGACTCTCTTTCCGTTCTTCCAAAGAAAGCCCTGCATGATATTTCCCTGCTGAAATGCCGTGCTGCAGTAAAAGTTCACAGACATTATCCACATTCTTTTTCGTTGCACAGTAAATGATCCCGCTCTCGTCCTCATGACGCTTGACATAATTTAAAATGCTGTTGTCCGTCTCTTTTCCGCCTTTTCTTTTTACAACACGAAAAAAAAGGTTCGGTCTGTCAAACCCTGTTACAACCGTCACCGGATTCTGTAATCCCAGACTTCCCATAATATCCTGTTTGACACGCTCAGTTGCTGTCGCTGTAAATGCACTGACCACCGGACGCCCCGGCAGTCTTGCAAGGAAATCTGCGATTTCTAAATAACTTGGGCGGAAATCCTGTCCCCACTGGGAGATACAATGCGCCTCATCCACCGTCACCATGGATATATCTGCCTGACATGCAAAATCTAAAAAACGCATGGTATTCAACCGCTCCGGTGCCACATAGATGATCTTATACTTTCCCTGCGCTGCATACAAAAGTGCTGCCCGGATCTGATTCTCCGTCAGCGAACTGTTGATATATGCTGCATGTACTCCTGCCTGATTCAGTGCTTTGACCTGATCGGACATCAGGGAGATCAATGGCGAGATCACGATCGTGATACCGGAAAGCATTAGTGCCGGCACCTGATAACAGAGTGACTTTCCGGCTCCGGTCGGCATGATGCCAAGTACATCCTTTCCCTTTAAAATTCCTTCCATCAGCTCCTGCTGACCGGTGCGCAGGGTATCATATCCAAAATAGTGTTTGAGGGTTTGGTACAGGTTCACGTTTTTTCTCCTTTGTTGGTTTGAGCATAACTGCTGATGACATCCATCACATAAGTGAGGACAAGCCGCTTATTAAAATATATTATATTTTCTTTACATTGCAATCCAGCCAAATGCATTTGCCACGGAACTGATCAGTATGATCAGTGCAAAAATCGGGCAAAGATACTTAATCATTACAATAAAAATCTTCTTCCTACGGAATGCACTCTCCCCGTGCATGATCTCCTCTTCCATCCGCTTCACACCAACGATTCTTGACACAAACAGGCTTGTAAACATTGCGGCGATCGGCATCATCACAGAGTTCGTCAGGAAATCAAAGAAATCCAAAAACTGCATTCCTATGATCTTAATTCCTGCTAACGGTCCATATCCCAGTGAAGATAAACTTCCAAGCGCGATCATGATCACTCCGACGAAGATTGTAGATTTCTTTCTGCTCCATCCCAGCTCATCCTCAAATGTGGAAACTGCACTCTCTGTCAATGCGATAGAACTGGTTACCGCTGCAAACAGTACTAACAGAAAAAATAAGATACCGACTGCTGTTCCAAGTCCCATATTTTCAAATACTTTCGGAATCGTGATAAACATCAATGCCGGTCCTGCCTGCAGTGTATCCGGATCACTGCCTGAAAATGCAAACACTGCCGGAATGATCATAAGTCCTGCCATAATGGCGATCGCTGTATCAAACACTTCTACATTTCTCGTGGAATCTTCCAAAGAAGTATCTTTTTTCATGTATGATCCAAAAGTAATAAGGATTCCCATTGCGATCGACAGCGAGTAAAACATCTGCCCCATCGCCGCCACCACTGTCATCCAGGAAAAGTTTTTCGGATTTGGCACAAGGAAATACTTAACCCCTTCTAAAGCTCCCGGTCTTGTCACAGAATACACTGCGATCAGTACCGATAATACGATCAGTACTGGCATCATAAACCTAGAAACCCGCTCGATTCCATTTCTCACACCTGCATAAATGATCACTAGTGTGAACAGACAGAACAATATAAAACAGAGTTCCGTGGAAACTCCATTTGAGATAAATTCTGAAAAATATCCGTCTGCCGCTAACATTTTCCCATTTCCTCTGATATACTCAATCAGATATTTAATAACCCATCCGCCGATCACAGAATAATACGGCACGATTAAAACCGGTATGATCGCATTGATCCATCCACCTGCTGACAACCAGCCTGCTTTTCCAAATGCATGAAACGCTCCCACCGGACTCTTTCTCGTCATACGCCCAAGTGCCGATTCGGCAATGATCATCGTATATCCAAAGGTCAATGCCAGTAAAATATAGATTAACAGGAAAATTCCTCCACCATATTTTGCTGCCAGATACGGAAATCTCCATATGTTTCCAAGACCAACGGACGCGCCCGCTGCAGACAGTACATAACCCAGTTTCCCGGAAAAAGAACTTCTTTTGTTGTCGTGTGTGTGTAAATTGCTCATATCTTTTTGTTCACAGTTTGTGAAACAGTCTCCCTTCATTTTTTGTTTTCTTCTCTATTACCGCACCAGCCGGAATGTCTTTTCCACCATGAAAAACATTAACACAATGAAAATCAGCACATAGACCGGCAGCAGTGTGATGGAAATATGATTTGCGATCAGTCCAAAAACCGGCGGCATAAATGTAGAGCCGACATAAGCACTCGCCATCTGGATACCGATGATTGCCTGGGAATTTTTCTCTCCAAAATTTGCCGGTGTTGCGTGAATGATCGATGGGTAGACCGGTGCACATCCAATCCCCATCACGACAAGTCCTGCCAGAGCTGCCGTGTCAGACGGAATCGGCAGAAGTACTGCAGCACAGCCAGCCAGTAAAATAGTTGTGCCAAGCCTGATCATCTTATGATCACCTAATTTTTCCGTCACAAATCCTGCCAAAAATCTTCCGAGCGTGATACCGCTGCAGAACAATGCCGCATATGCCGCCGCACGCTCCGCAGAGATACCTTTTGCACCGACCAGATAACTGCTTGACCAGAGGATCAGTGTAGATTCCAATGCACAGTAAGAGAAAAATCCAAGCAAGAGCTGTGGTACGCCTTTGATCTTCACTGCACCGCGTATTCCAATCACCTCATGCTGCTCTTCCTGCTGTTCTGCCGTTTTATTGACTTTCCAGACCGGAAGTGTCACAAACAGAATCATTGTGATCCCCATCTGAAGAAAAGATACCATGCGGTAACCGTTCTGCCAGGATGAGGTGGTCAGTGCATAGCTCATTATGTACGGGCTGATGATTGTTCCCACGCCCCAGAAACAATGCAGCCAGCTCATATGTTTTGATGAATAATGCAGTGCAACATAGTTATTGAGTGCCGCATCGATAGCTCCTGCGCCAAGTCCATACGGAATCGCCCACAGGCACAACATGTAAAATGCGCTCGACATCGAAAAACCAAACAAGGCAGCTGCCGTTAACAGGACACTGCATACCGTAACGATCTGTGTTCCAAATTTCTTTGTCAGGCGTTCCGACATTAAACTTGAACAGATCGTCCCTGCAGAGATGATCATTGTGACCAGTCCCGCATAGGACAGCGGCACCGAAAATGCCTCATGCATGATCGGCCATGCCGAACCAAGCAGAGAGTCCGGTAAGCCAAGACTTATAAATGCCATGTAAATTAATAGTAATAATAGTGTGTACATTTTTTGCTCCTTTATTTATCCAATTCGCCGTTTGCCACTTATACAAGTATCTTGACTCGCTTCGCCCGGCAGTCTTATTATATCTTGAACGCCACCAAAAATCCACGCAATATTATAGAATATTATCCCATAACATGGTAAAATAAAGTAAAAGTATTATTTGTGGAGATCTGATCATAGATGAACTTAAGACAAAATAAAGAAAAAAACGCACAGCAAATGTTGACAGGTGTAATTTTGACATTATTTATCATGCTCCTGCTTTGTACCATATTTACAAATCAGGATGCAGCCTCTGTAAGCAAACTCAAAGCGCGTCAGCCTGACAAAATACAATACCTGGATGATGGAATGGTACTGCTTAGTTTTAACATTAACCGCAATGAAAGCAACAACGGTTCCCTTGTATTTTTTACCTCACATCAGCATGTGACCGTTTCTACGAAAAACAATGAAATATACAGATTAGATGACTCCGGTGGAATATGGGGGCATACAACAGGAAATGTATGGAATTTTGTCAAACTGCCGACACATGCAGAAACAGTCATAGTCAGGCTGGAACCCTGTTATCCGGAAACAGCCGGTCAAATTGAACAATATTATATAGGAACCGGAAATGAAATCTATACAGGCATATTGCGTCAGTCTATGCCCACTTTTATAGCGAGTGTATTTATTCTGTTAGCCGGTTTTTTTATCACGTGTTACTGGGTGTTTATTCACAACAGCAGCCATATAGACGGAACCCTTTTTTATCTAGGGATCTTCTCCATATTGCTTGGACTTTGGACCGCCAACGAGACAGATGTTTGTTCTCTGATGCTCCTAAACAGAAGATCATCTGCTTTTGCTGCTTTTATGTTTCTGATGATAATGCCTATCCCATTTTTGATGTTTGTAAAGAGCTTCCTTGAGATCAATGATGATAAAATCTGGAAAATCATCTGCGATCTTTGTATACTTCAGACAGTTGTCTGCAGTTTGCTGCACTTTACCGGATTCTATGAGTTTCGAAGAAGCATCTGGATCACTCACATTTCCATTTGTATGGTGCTCGTTTACCTCATTGCAGTTATCATATATAAGATTGTAAAAAAACAGACAGACCAGAAACTGAAAGCCTGCATGATGGCTCTTACGCTTGTCATTATTGCAACTATCGTGGATATGGTCGGTTATTACAAAACAGGAAATAATTCCGGAATGTTTGGAAGATCATCCTTCCTTGTATTTATCATAATTCTCGGTTTAGAATCCGCAAGACAGGCTGTTACCAGTTTGAAAAAAAGACGCAGGATGGAGGAACTCGAACAATTTGCACTGAATGATTCCATGACAGGACTCTACAACAGAAATGCCTATGATTACTTTATAAATAATGAATCGGATATTAAAAATCATATGGTGGTTACATTTGATCTTAATAATCTCAAGATGTGTAACGACAACTATGGACACAGTGCCGGGGATGCCTATATCATCAATTCGGCACATATCATAGAGACTGCGTTTGATCGTTTTGGCAAATGTTACCGTATCGGCGGCGATGAATTCTGCTGCATCATACCGGATGCAACAGAATTTCAGATAGAACATTTTATTCAAAAAATGCATCAGGACGTAGCGATACTCAATAATAAGAATATCATTCCGACTGAAGTGGAAATCGCATGCGGATATGCGCTGGTCACACCGGATGATACCGATATAGAAAAAGTGCGTGAACGTGCAGATGAGATGATGTACCATAACAAGAAAGTGTTAAAGGGACTTATTTAAAAAAGATCCAGCATATTATCCAGATATATCTCCTCTCTGACCTGCAGCTGATACTCAGGTTTTGTCATATAATAGAGCAGAAACTCCAGAATCAGGGCGCTGCCAAGTCCCCTGCCTTCGATTTTAAAATTGGAAAATCCCATCGGCAGATAGCTGTTTTTCATATCATCCACTCCAATAAACCCGGGATTTTCCATTGCCTTCGAAAAACGATAGCCATTCCCTGCATCCGGAGCTGCACAGTGGTGATCCGGGCCATTTTCTCCAAGGTTTTTGCGGCTGACAGCTTCATAGCAGATTTTCCTGTCCCCACAGCCAAACCAGCAGCATTCATTACATAAGAATTCCACTTTGGCTTTCTGTGCCCCTGTCAATGTATTTAATTTATCAAAAACCTTATTCAACCGGAAATCCGGTACGACGTAAAGAAACTCATCTCTGTTTACTTCCCTTACGAACTGCTCAAAATCCGTCAGGACCTTGGTGGTGGAAGAAACAAAATAAAATCCCGGATAATTTTTTTTCAGATATTCCAGTAACAGGTCCGAATAGATAATGACACCATTTCTGACACCCTCACTTTTCTCAAATAAAGTGCAGAGATGATTGCATTTCTTATCCCAAAGATGTTCCTGCCCAAGCAGGGAATTGCTGAATGTAAGCCGCGCTGAGATTCCGTATTCCTGCATCAACGCAAAAACCTCCTGTGGGTCGTGATCCCCGAACGAAGTACGGCCTCCACCCCAGATACAGTCTGACGGAGCACCATAGACAGAACCTATCTCACACCAGTCGTAAAAGTATTCTCTGTGTTCCCGGAATAATGGCAGAAACACACGATATAATTCATAAAACTCAAACAAACCCGGAAGATGGTAGTATGCTGTGTTCTTTTTTAATTGATTCATGTCTGTATTCTCACCCCTATTAAATACTAGCTATACATGCTGTAAATCTTATCATTCATACAGCATTTCAATCAGCACTGAAAATTTCTAGCATCATGACCGTTGACTGGCTCGTCTGGTTTTGCTTTATCACCTAATATTCCTTTTTCTTGAAAATACCTACAGTCAAAGGAAAGGACACGATAAATAACAATATAGAACAACCAATTAAAATAAACGGCCCGAACAACGGTATATTAAAAAGCATTGTGGCAATACCCAATGCACAAATCAAAGATATGATAAGAAACACAATGGTTTTATCTTCCCCCGCTAAATAAACCATAGGAATAAATATTGCTCCCATTGTAAGACTTATACTAATTCCTATTACAAGTACACCTGAGATACCCTCAAATTGTTCAAAAGTAATTCCATGTAACAGATAGGATAGGGCTATTATAATGCCAACGAAAAGCACTCCTATCATAATCCATAATAATTGATTTATATATAAACTTTTTACAATATCAATCCGCTTTACTGGCAAAGTAAGTTTATATTTTCCCCATTTTGAGGAAAATTCATTTCCAATAACGGTAGCTGCATTTACTGCTAATCCGACAATTCCAATAATTATGAAATACATTTGCCATGTCTGGTCTGGAATAATGATAACGGCAATCCCCATTGCAAACATAAAAAGCAAAAAAATTTTTGCATTTGTCCATACAGCAAGAAAATTGCTTTTAAAAAGACCTTTCATACATGATCCCCCCTTACTAAAAGCAAAAAAATTTCATCAACAGAAACGTGGTCTATCACGATTTCTTTGTACTTTCTCTGCATTGCTTTACAATCTGAAACCAGAACATCAATTTGAAAATCACGTTTCCGATAAACAATAATATCTGCCGGATCTAATGCAAGGAATTGATTTTCCTTGCAGCGCATAACCGCATAATTATAAACCAAATCATTTTTCGATACGGTCATAATCAGTTTTCCGTTATGAATGAATGTAATATAGTCTGCCACTTTTTCTAAATCACTTGTAATATGGGAAGAAAGTAAAATAGAGTGGTCTTCTTCCTGTACGAAATCAAGGAATGTATCTAACATCTCGTCGCGTACAACAGGGTCAAGTCCGCCAGTAGCTTCATCCAGAATTAACAGTTGTGGATGGTGTGATAAAGCAACCGCAATCGCTAATTTCATTGTCATCCCTCTGGAATATTGCTTAATTTTTTGATTTGCAGGTAATTTGTATTCTTTTAAAAATTTCTGAAACAAAATATTGTCCCATTGCTTATAAAATCCTGACATAACTTTCGCTAATTGTGCTGCTGTCCAATAAGCTGGAAAATTATCTCCGTCATAAACAACACCTATTCTTTCCCGCATATCTGTATCTGCGTCTGTCATTTCTTTTCCAAACAACTTTACCATTCCGCTGTCTTTGGCGATTGTATTTAGAATACAGCCAATCGTTGTAGTTTTTCCGGCTCCGTTTTCCCCGACAAAACCCAAAATAGAACCATACGGCAGAGAAAAAGTCACATTTTCTAACGCAAAATTTGACTTAGAAAATGTTTTGGAAACCTGTTGTAATTCTAAAATATTTTCCATGCTCATTCGTCCTCCTGATAGAATAAAGCCAACAACTCCGTCAATTTTTCAAGGGAAATATTACTTGTCCGTCCAATCTCTGCGGCGGCTTGTAAATGTTCCTCTGCAATACGTTGTTGTTCTTCTTGATAAAATTCTTTGTTTTGTGCCGATACAAAACTCCCCCTGCCGACAGTTGTTTCAATAAAACCGTCCCTTTGCAGATCCTCATATGCTTTTTGGACGGTAATCACACTAACATGAATAGATTTTGCCAGTGAACGCATTGAGGGAATAGCGTCTCCGGCTTGCAGTTCTCCACTCATTATCATTGCTTTTATCTGCGATGTGATTTGCTCATATATCGGCTTGTTGGCGTTATTACTTATAATGATTTCCATAACTCACCGCCTTCGTTTTTTTGATTGTACTTAATGTACAGTTACATTATAGCATCTATAAACTCATAGTCAACCCTCAAAATAAAATTGCCAGATACAGTTATCAAAAATAGCTGTATCTGACACTCAGAATAGGGGGCTGCTGTCTGTCAAGCTCTGTGTGTTACTTTACCGCACATGAGCATTGTAGCACCGGTTCTCTCCGCAGATATAAATAAACGCGATGTATATCTTCCTGCAGGAAAATGGGTAAACATAACAGACGGCACAACCTATGAGGGTTGTCAGACTATTATAGCAGATGCACCGATCGAACATATTCCAGTGTTTGAACGGATATAGATATAAACAAGGACCAAAAGTTCATCCAAGAACTTTTGGTCCAATTATTTCATACTCACTCCTCCTCAAATTCCGCAAGTTCGGTCTCCGTCTCAAGCATCCGCTCTAACAGACTCTCCTGGTTCTTTTCCTCTGCGTCAAGTGCATTCTGCAGTTCCATCAGCTTCGGATAGTCACTGGCAAGCTCCGGATCCATGAACTGCATTTTTATTTCAGCGAGTTTTTCTTCGCTCTCCTCTAACATATTTTCATATTTTTCTAACTGGTGATGCAGTCTTGAACGGATTTTGCCCGGATTGTAATAAGTTTTTTTGTCAAACACATCCGTTAAAGTAGGAACATCTGCGTCTGTTTTTATGCCACTCTGATGCTGATTGTGTTTCTCATTCCCCACAGAATTTTGTGTATCATTTCCTGACACATACCTCGCACTCTGTGACATTCCTCGCCCTTTTCCGGAAATCTCCATCTCTTTTTGTTTTTCTGCAAGATACTCCTCATAGCTCATGGCATATTGTTTCACACCACTCTCTGAAAACTCCAAAATCCCGGTTGCGATCCTGCTGATAAAATAACGGTCATGTGAGACGAAAAGAACCGTTCCCTCGTACTCTCTTAACATCCGCTCTAATGCCTCTTTTCCAACAATATCCATATGGTTCGTCGGCTCATCTAAGATCAGAAGATTCGGTCTTGTCTGCAGCATTTTACAGAGTGCAAGGCGGACTTTTTCTCCGCCGGAAAGCTGTCCCATCTTCTTTTCTACATCTTCTCCGGAAAATAAAAATCCCCCCAGTGCACTGCGGACTTCCTCCCTCATATAGGAAGGATATTCCTCCCAGAAATTTTCAAGCACGGTCTGATCTTCCCGGAAATGCTCCTGCACTGCTTTCTGCTGGTCAAAATAACTCCATTCTACATTTTGTCCAAATGAAAATTCACCACCTAACGCAGGCAGTTCGCCGACTAAGGTTTTCAAAAGTGTGGATTTTCCTTTACCGTTCTCCCCAATGATTGCAAGTCTGTCTTTCTTTTGAAGCAGAAATGAGACTTTACTTAAGACGGTATCGTAACCGATCTCAAGATTTTTGGCATGAATCACATTCGTGTAGCTTTCCATGCGCGGTACATATCTCGCATGAAATGCTTTCGTATCAAAATGTCTCGGCTTTTCGATTTTTACCATGTGTTCGATCGCCATGCGCTTTGAACGTGTCGCCGCCACTTTCGTCGGCGTATTTTTCCATTTTTCGATCCAGTCCGTCAGACGTTTGATCTCCTTTTGCTGCTCCTCATAGTCTTTTTCCTGTTTGATCAGTGCCTCTTCTTTTTGCTTCATAAATGCCGTGTAATTGCCGGCATAACGCTTGATCTCATGATATTCGATCTCGTAGGTCACATCGATCACTTTGTCTAAAAACATACGGTCATGTGAAACAATGATGACCGCCTTATCATAAGTCTTTAAATATCCTTCTAACCACTCGATTGTCGGAAGATCCAGATGGTTGGTCGGCTCATCGAGCAGCATGATATCCGGACGTTTTAACAGCAGTTTGATAAATGCCACTTTCGTCTGCTGTCCACCGGAAAAACTTCCGATCGGGCGTTTCAGATCTTCTAACGCAAACCCGAACCGCTGAAACATAGTCTCCATATCCTGCTGCCACGAATATCCCCGCATTGCCTCCATACGGCTTTGTAAGTTGTCATATTCGCGCAAAAGCTGTTTGTCCGCGGAAGTTTTCATCTCATTTTCAAGTTCCCGCATCCGCTTTTCACACGCAAACACCGGCTCAAATACTTTCTTGATTTCCTCTTCCACGGTCACATCTTTTTCCGTAAAATTAACCTGACGCAGGAAACCAATCTCCTGTTTTCCTGCCATCGTAATACCACATTCTTCATCGCTGTCTAAATTATTCATCGAAATATCGCCCGCGATCAGACGCAGCAGCGTGGTCTTTCCACAGCCGTTTCGTCCTACAATGGCGATTTTTTCTTTATCATGCACCTCAAAATTGACATCACGTAAAATCACATCTCCGCCAAACTGCACGAGGGCATGACTGATCTTATATCTCATGTTTATCTCCATTCCTGCGTAAAATCTTACTTTTACACTAACTCCTCTATCTTTGATAGACTACCTACCTTCTAACACCAGCCGAAGTAAACGAATCATATTAACCCCCTTTCTTGCGTGTGAAAAAATGTATTTTCACACAAATCTCCATTCTTTTCCCTCACAGCAGCCGAAATACCTGCTCTGCCGTGGCGGCTATATTTTCCATTGCATTTTCTTTTTTCATTGCTTCTTCTAATGTTGTCACGCCTCTTACGATCGGGAAAAATGCATCGATTCCCGCCCGGTTACAGACTTTCGCTTCCGGTGCAACGCTCCCTGCAAATGCAATGACTTTCGCATTATATTTTTTTGCCAGAGCAGCAACACCGGCCGGTGCTTTCCCCATGACCGTCTGCGCATCCAGACGTCCTTCTCCGGTCACCACAACATCCGCATTTTTCATTTTTTCTTCCAGGCCGGTTGCCTGCAAAATCAGTTCCACCCCCGGTATTAATTCTCCCGCAAGATACGAAAGGAACGCGTATCCGAGTCCTCCCGCTGCACCAGCGCCCTCATAGTCCGCAAAGTCACAGCCTAAACTTTCTTTGGTCACATCCGCATAATGTTTCATTGCCTCATCGACCTGCTCTTTCTGTTCTTCCGTCACACCTTTTTGTGGTCCAAATATGTAAGTTGCACCCTGTTTGCCGCAAAGCGGATTTTTCACATCACAGGCAATCTGAAATTTTGCACCGGAAAGCAGCGGATTTTTATTTTCAGTCCGGATCACCTCAATCTTTGCAAGCGCAGCCGCGCCCTCTCCCACATCATTTCCATCTTCATCAAAAAATTCAAATCCAAGCGCCTTTAACATTCCGATGCCGCCATCGTTGGTTGCACTTCCACCAATTCCAATCATGAAATTTTTACATCCTCGTTTCAGGGCATCTGCAATCATCTCCCCCACTCCATAGGTAGATGCACGCAGTGGATCTTTCTTTGTCACAAGCGTGATTCCTGCGGCAGATGCCATTTCCATGACAGCCGTTTTTGTCTCTTCTAAAAAACCGTAATAACACGACACTTTTTCTCCAAGCGGTCCTGCCACGGTAACCGGTATTTTTTCTGCTCCCAAACCTTCGATCAGTGCATCCACCGTTCCTTCACCGCCATCTGCGAGCGGTTTTACCACTACTTCTGCATCCGGTTTTGCTGCCAGAATTCCTTTCTTTACAGCATTTCCAGCCTCCATGGACGTCATGCTTCCCTTAAATGAATCGATTGCTGCTACTACTTTCATATAAATCTCCATTCTTGCGTGTGAAAAATCTTATTTTTCACACTTCCATCTTTCTCTAAGAAGTTAGTTTGTTACTGTTCGCACTTCATCCCAAGCTGCCAGAATGCCACCGCACTTGCAGCCGCCACGTTCAGTGAATCCACACCATGTGTCATCGGAATTTTCACCGTATAGTCACAGTCTGCGATCGTGTGATCTGCCAGCCCGTCACCTTCCGTTCCGAGAACGATTGCTAACTTTTCCTCCGCCATCATTTTTTCATCATCTATACTCACGGAGTCATCCCGAAGTGCCATTGCCGCCGTTTTATATCCCAGCTTATGCAGCACATCCATCGCACCGTCCGGCCAGGATACATTTTTATCAAAATATGTCCACGGTATCTGAAATACCGTTCCCATGCTGACACGGCTTGCTCTCCGGTACAGCGGATCTGCACAGGCTGGTGTCAAAAGAACTGCATCCATTCCAAGTGCCGCCGCAGAACGGAAAATTGCTCCGACATTTGTTGGATTTACCACATTTTCCAAAATTGCAACCCGCCTTGCATTCTTGCAGAGCTGCTCCACGGAAGGCAGTGTGGGACGGTACATGGCACAGAGCATGCCGCGTGTCAGCTGATAACCTGTGATTTTTGCAAGCACCTCGATTTCTGCCATGTAGACTGGAATTTCATGCTCTGCTGCGCAGACTGGAATTTCATGCTCCGCCGCCATGCTTGAATTTCCATTCTCTGCTTCCATCTTGTCAGTCTGTTTGATGTCCTGACTTTGTAATTTTTCGCAGCGCGCAAGGATTTCTTTTGCCTGCGTCTTTACATGCTTTTTTTCCATCAGAAATGACATCGGCACACAGCCGGCATCTAAGGCACGCTCGATCACCTTCGGACTTTCCGCAATGAAAATCCCCGGCTTCGGCTCAAAATAGTGAAAAAGCTGTGCTTCATTTAAATTGTAATAAATCTGCAGCTCCGGGACATCCAGATTTTTGATTTCTATAATATTTATCATTGTGTTCCTCTTTTCTCTCCTGTATCAGCGATTGAGCATATGGCAGATAAATTCATTGATTATACCATGTGCAAAATGGCTTATGATTAAATTTCAAGCTGGAAAAGAATTCTTCCCTCCTCAAGCTCTCCCCAGCAGTTTACCGGAGGCTCCTTCGTCTCTTTAAATCCACAATCCGAATGCATTTTTATTGATGATAAATTACTTTTTCCTATAATGCAATCTATCTTTTTTGCGCCTGTGCCTTTCAAAAACTCCGTCACATGACGTATCAATTTTTTACCATATCCTCTGTTTCTCTTCCTCGGCATCGTTTCAACTGCCTCAAGGAACCATTTTCCCGGCTCTGACTCAACTGCCCTGAGTCCGCTTACCCACTGTTTTTCGTCAGTTTCAATGAACACCATCTGCTTGGGATTCTGGATAAACTCCTTTAAAAACGCCGCATATGATGCCTCCATTTCATCACGATCTTTAAATTCCCCCTCCATATCCACCATGGATTCTGCATATACTAAAAACATTTTTTTATTACCTGTTCATTTACATTTTCAATCCGTTCTAACATTTTTATCCTCCTCTTCTGACCCTCCGAAAACTCTTCGAGTCTTTTCGCAAATTGTACACACTCCATATCAAGCTGGCGCAATAATGTAAAAAATAAACTTTCTTCTAAATTTCTTTCCCTGCAAAACGCTCTGATGTCCCCCTGCAAAAAGCTGGTATCCTGATTAATATATGACACCACCAGATTAGACGCTGTTCGAATTTCTCCGTCTGTCACGAACAATTTTTCATATCTGCTGCCTGATTTCTGCAAAATTGTCTTGATCAGCGTCGATTTTTCACATCCGTTTTCTCCATGTAAAAAGACTCTCTCCCCATGCATCAGTTCGAATGTGAGATTTTTCAATGTATCACTTTCTGCACCTTCATACCGCACCGAAAGTTCCCTGCATGAAATCAGACGTTCCTTATGATAGGAAAGCGGCATAAGTTTTAAACTGACAGGCTGTTCAACATCCTGCAAAAGCCCCTCTTTCTCCTGTATTTTCCTCTCCATCCGGCGTTCATACTGTGTCACACGGCTCTGCACCTCGATCGTCTTTCGGTTTAAAACCAGCACATGATCAATGCAGGCATCTAAAATATCCCTGTCATGCGATACCAGAATAAACCCTTTTTTGCCGCACAGATATTCTTTCACACATTCCCTTGCATGCATATCTAAATGATTTGTCGGCTCATCGATCAGCAGAAAATCATTTTCCACGCAGCAAATTTAAAAAAGTTGTTTTTCCTTTTCCATTTCTCCCGATCAGACCTAACTTCCAGTCCGTATCAATCCCAAAAGATACGTTTTCAAAAACCGTATCAAAACTTCCCTCATAACCATATGTGAGATCTGTTACCTGAATCTGTGACATAAAAATCTCCCCATTTCCCTTCCATACAAAAAATCCCATGCTGCCATGGGATTTTTCTTACACCTCACATATTTTATGATCACATCTGGCAGACAATAGATTGCACATTGTAAGATAAAATCGATTGTCCCGGACAACAAAATGTCCGTTTCCGCCATTTTTTAACACAAAAAAGAGAGGATACAAGAATCAAATCCACTTTTGGCAACATGATATGCAGTACTGCACCTCTGCAATACTGCTGTAACTTCAGATTTACACAACATATCATGCACTTTATTCCTTATACCGGTGCAATATATGCCATGTATCATCCCGAATCAGCAGACAAACGTATGGCATATATGACACACATTCTCTTGCTGACTCTGTTTTCTTTCATGTTTCAAAAGTAAATTATCTCCGCATTGGTTCCTCTCCTTTAAATTTCTATTGCAATAGTAGCACAATGCCATTTTTAATGCAACCAAAAATTTTTACGAAAAATCTTTCGTTACCGGTCACACAATAAATATGCACAGCAGCAATCTCTACTCCACATTTTTGATTGCCTGATCCATCGGGATCTTTTTGATACGCATAAAGTCCAGTATCATTACAAACAGATATCCGATCAGCACAAATGCAAACATTTTCACATATCCGGCTGGCTGGATCACAAATGCAAACCATCCACTGTAACTAAACAAGATCGCCTTCCATGCCAGATTCATAACAAATGCTCCAAGTACAACACTGACCGCATCTTCAATCACAACCACGATCGTTGTGGAAAGCAGATACAGGCTGGCGATTTCTTTATTCTCATATCCAAGAATCTTTGTCATTGAAATTGCATTCTCATTTTTCTCAATGATCAGCTTTGTCAGAAGATAGATCAAAACTGCGGAAAGCAGGATACAAAGTATCTGGAAATAATCCATATAAGATCCCATGGAATGATCTAACTGGTCACACATCTTTGTGATATCACGCTCGGTGATCACCGTTGCAATATCATCTTCCGACAGTTCTGTAAGCTCTTCATTTGAAAAATATCCACTAAATGCCTCTTCATCCAGCTCAAATACCATGCGGTAATTTTCAATCGGCATAAATACTGCAATGTTTACGCACTGGTCATAAATTCCGGCTATCGTAAACGTATACTGTTTGTTTTCATATTTTTCATCCAGCGAAACGGTATCCCCGACATTAAGTTCATATTTTTCTGAAAATGATCTGGAAATATAAACTTCATCTTCCTGCAGGGACTGCATACCTTTTATTTCTACATACTTACTATTGGCTGAAATACCGTAAACAGAGACTTCCTCATCTATTACATCGCTTTTTTTCTGCAAAGAACACATACTGAATTTTTCTGCGTCTTTATTGTCCGTCGTCAGTACATTTCCATCTTCATCCTCAAAAGATTTCAGAACATACTGATACTTTGCAAACATCATATTTTTTGCATTTTCTTTGTAATAAGAAAGCGTATCCGGCATTCCCACTGCCATTGCAAGCATCACCATGATAAAGAAAATTCCCACAAACAGAATCAGATAATTTGCCACATTCTGAAACATGATGCGCAGACGGAATCTGTTAAAAAATTTAAAATATGGCAGCCGCATTGCTTTTTTGCGTTTTGTTTTTTTCAGATCATGCCTCAGAAACTGTAACGGTGTATGCTTCATCATTTTAATAATGACGATCAGATTGACCATAAACATCAGCACGACCGGTATCAAGGTTGTCTTAAAAAATGCATCCGGATTCCAGATCGTCTCATAGGTCGGAAGACTGTAACTGTTATAATACATGGATACCACAACATCTTTAAATACCGTATAGCCAAGCACATTTCCGACTAATGCGGAAATCAGGGTAACGATAACCGGCATAGACAGATAATGGCGTACCAGCTCCCCTTTCGTATAGCCGGACGCACGCAATGTTCCGATCGCAGATGACTCTTTTGTGATCGTATTGCTGATCGTAACTGCAAAAATAAATGCGATGATGACAATCAGAATATCAAGCAGCACACCTCCCATTGCCTCATCAGAGCCCATGTCGTCGGTTGCAAAATGAATCGCCGGATTCGCATATTTTGGCACATAATCTTCAATCTCATTGTCATTTACCACGGTCTGTGTGAGCAACGCCCGCATAAAATCATCCGACTGGTTTTTCTCTTCTTTTTCATCTGACGGCTCATTTTCATACTTCCATGCATAATCGTAATGAATCGTCTTATGTAACTTTGCAAATCCCTCATCTGTTACCATTGCAACGTTAAACTTTAAGGCATCAAACATCAGATCCGTGCTTTTTTCGTGCAGTGTGGAATAGTTGACATATGCGATCAGACCAACGACCTGATATTTTTCTTCTCCGACTGTGATCTCATCGCCGACTTTTATCCCGACATTGTCAGCATGCATACGGTCAATGGCAATTTCATCCTCTTTTTCCGGGAAACTTCCGTCCATCAGGCATGCAAGATTGATATCATCTGTCTTTGCAAAAACACGGACTGTTCCATCCGAAGTTCCGTCGTTGTCATGATCTTCCTCTTCATCCCTGTAAAAATTTTCATACAGATGAACCGGAGTTTCCTTAAAATCAGGATCGTTCAATTCATATTTTTCTTCTGCATCCGCATATTTCTCATTGATCTCATCTAAAACCTTGTTCCAGGCTTCGTCGTATGCTTTCTCATATGCCTCGTCATGTGCCTCATCAAACGCTTTCTCATACGCCTCGTCATGTGCCTTAGGATATGCTTTTTCATATGCTGTATCATAGGCTTTGTTGTACTGCCCGGACTGTTTTGCCTGTGCCACTGCTGTATCAAGCATAACTCCCGCAGTTGTTTCATCAAGTCCCTGCGCCATCAGCATTTGCTTTATCTGTGCATTAAAAGAAACATCAAATTCTGACTGGAACTCTGCATCAAATTTTTCCCTAAATTCTGTTTCAAACTTCTCATCAAATTCTTTTTTGAACTTTTCTTCAAATTCACTATCGAACTTTTTATCCAGCTTCTTTTTTGCCTCATCAATGTAATACTGTCTGACATCTGCTTTATTGCCTGTCTTAATTGCATCAAGCAGTGTTTCGTCTGCTTTCTTTTTTAATTCAAAGTGTCCGTCTTCCAGCTTGTATCTGCCAACACCCTCATCAGCCGCTGTCATCATGCTCTCGTTTGCAACATACATACCGGACACAAAGCCGATCATCAGAATCAGGAACAGACTTACCACAAGATACTTTTTCCAGTCTCCTGTCAGTTCCCTCGGTATTCGTCTGATAAGCGGATTTTTGATTTTTTTCTTTTTCATACTAATCTCCATTCTTGCGCTGTTTTTAAGCGCATCACAAGTTTGTGCGCCAGTACAGCTCCCTACCATTCCAGATCTGCCGCTGAAATTTTATGTTCATTGATATCGTTATGACGCACTGCCCCGTCACGGAGTTTGATGACATGGTCTGCCATATGCCGGATTGCCTCGTTATGTGTAACCATGATAACTGTATTACCATATTTGACATTTACATCCTCAATCAGCTTTAATATTTCCTTGGAGGTATTGTAATCGAGCGCTCCGGTCGGCTCATCACAAAGCAGGATATCCGGATTTTTCACAATGGCTCGCCCGATGGAAACCCTCTGCTGCTGGCCGCCGGAAAGCTGGTTCGGCAGTTTATGCCTGTGTTCATAAAGTCCCAGCGTATGTAACAGATCGTCAATATCGAGCGGACTGTCTGATAAATATGCACCAACCTCAATATTTTCCTTGACATTTAAATTTGCGATCAGGTTATACATCTGAAATACATAACCTAAATGTTTTCTGCGGTACTGTGTCAGCTTCTTCTCTCCGAGTTCTTCTAACTTATCGCCGTTGATGGAAATATAACCGGAGTCCGCACTATCGATTCCACCGATAATATTGAGAAGCGTCGACTTTCCGGAACCGGATGGTCCAAGCAGCACACAAAATTCTCCTTTTGCCACGGAAAAATTCATTCCCCGAAGTACTTCCTGTCGGGTCTCCCCGCTTCCAAACCCTTTTTTCAGATCAACAATTTCCAAAAATTTTCTTTCTTCTTCTGACATATGCTCCCCTTTCCCATTACAGAATTGTTCTTATATCCTTATCTATTCTGAATGGTTTTAAAGTCTTTTCTTACTTTTGTTAGTGTTATCTAACTTTTGTTTGTATTATATCACAGCTTTTCCAGATTACAAGCAAAAAGACGATTCCTTTTGTCAGAATCGTCTTTTTGCCTTATAATGTATGTTTATTGCTTGTTTGACTGTAAATATTGTTCTATTTTCGCAGCAGTTTTATGATCTTCCCCTCATACACCACCGTCACCACAGCAATCAGCGCCACCGTCACCAGACTGTATCCCTTATTGATCTGCACTCCGGCGACATCACAGATACTGGTAAATAAAAGACTGAGCACGAAGATCAGCTTGACCGCACGCACCATATGGATCGTATATTTTCTTATTTTTCCACTACATATTTCTTTCGGCAGGTTATTTACCCTTTCCGGATAACGTGCAAGCAGCGTCAGTCCAACATATACAAGAATCAGGATCGCCGCATTTAAAATAATTCCGGTAAATGCCACTCCATATACGATTCCATAATAAATCTGCAGTCCCAGATAAATCATTGCAGCTACGATTCCCACTGCCTCAAGCAGGAAATCCATATTTGTCATTTCTTCTTTTTTCAAATTTATCCCCTTCCTGTGCTGTTCTTCATCTTCTATTCTGTTATTTCTAAATACATTCCAAATGCCGCTTTCCATTCCGCCGTCAGACGTTCAAAATTCCATGCTGCATTTGCAGGGCTTGTGGATGGCAGTTTGCCAAGCGGCGGCATTCCCTCTTTATTACAGTATTTTACAAAAAGCTGATGTGCTTTTCCACCATTTGCAAAGATTCCCTGAATATCTGCCCCCGATAAGATTACATTCATGTCGTTCGGCACAACATTTTTGATAGAACTGTCAGAAGAACCCACAATATCACAGGAGTCGATCACATCCCACACAGCAATCTGATGCGTTAAAAGCAAATCTTTCTTTTTCTCAATCGTCTGTGGCACCGGTTCATTAAAAATTTCCGCTATCAGCTTCCAGAAACGGTTTTGCGGATGTCCATAATAAAACTGGTTCTCCCGCGACTTTACAGACGGAAAGGAACCCAGAATTAATATTCTGGATTCCTCATTATATACTGGCGAAAACGTGTGTTTTACATGTGTATATTCCATTTTTATGTACGCTTTCTATTCATAATTTTTAACATTAGAACTGTCTACTTTTTCAAATGGTACCCATACATATAAGCCATCTGCGGTAGCTCCCTCTAAAGTCGTCACATCTTTTCCGGTTGCAAGTGCGATTGCTGCATAAACAGCACTCTCACCCTGTCCAACTGCGGACTGGTATACGGTAAAGTCCATCTTTCCATCTTCAATCGCTTTGCATCCGTCTGCAGTCGCATCGATTCCAAGTACCGTCACATCACTGATTCCTGCTGCATCACAGGCATCAATGATACCAAGTGCCATAGAGTCGTTGTTGCAGACAGCAACGTCACACTTCTGTCCTGTCTTTAAAAATATATTGAACATCTCTTCCGCACGGTCCTGCTCCCAGTCGGCGTTATCTTCAAAGACATAATTGATCTTTTTCCCTGATGCATTTAAAGTATCCTTTAATGACTCAGATCTTCCTTTTGTCGCGGAATGTTTTTTCGGTCCTTCTAACAACACCACATTGATCTCATCCGCAGAAGCAAATTTATCTAGAATATACTCTGCCTGATACTGTCCTGCCACATATTCATCCGATCCAACATAAATATATTTCCCAGCCTGAAGTCTCGACTCATCCGGGCAGCTGTTAAAAAATACGATTGGTATATCACCTGCAAGCGCTTCTAATTCGAATGCCGTATCAGCATCAACCGGTCCGCATAAAATCACATCATAATTCTCACTGACCGCCTTTTTGATATGTTCCACCTGGTTTTCAATGGAATTTTCTGCATCAAATACATCCAGCTGAGCCCCACACTCTTCCGCCGTCTGCTGTGCCTGTGCCACAAGTACATTTCGGAAAGTATCTGCCTGTGATAATGACAGAAGAATCTTTAATCCTTTACCATCTATTGAACCTGTCTGTGTATTTCCACCACATCCGGCAAGGCATCCTACGAGCAATGCCAGACACATGATAGTACTTATTAATTTCTTCATCGCACGATCTCCTCTCTATATCCGGAACTGTTTTACCTGATCTGCAAGCTGATCTGCAGAAACGGCAAGGTTATCTGCTTCCTGTTCTACCTGGTCACTGTTCTTTGAAATATTCTTTGCCTGCTGTAACATGGATTCTGATGTTGCAAGAATCTCATCGGAACTTGCCGCCTGCTCTTCCGAAATAGCTGCAACATTCGTAGCAACCTGATCTACCTGATTGATCTTATCAACCACGTTGCCGATCAGCGTGCTCGTTTCCTGAATATTTTTAAAGATCGTATCAAATGTATCGACTGCTGTGTGGATCAATTCTGCACTGCCTGAAATATCCTGTGCACTGTTTCCTGCCTGTCTGACAGCATCTTCTACTAACGTATTGATTTCTGTGATCAGCTCTGTGATATGTGCTACCGAATCCGCACTGTTCTTTGCAAGTGTACCAATCTCAGCTGCAACAACTGCAAATCCTCTTCCTGCTTCGCCTGCGCGTGCAGCCTCAATCGATGCATTTAAAGATAACAGGTTCGTCTCGTCAGCAATATCACCAATCAGTTTGATGATCTGCACGATCTCGCCGGAAGCGGTTCCTACCTTATTAACAGCCTCTTCCAGATTGTGAATGGAAACTTCGATATTTGAGAGTGCCTCACCAACGCGCTCCATATCCTTACGTCCTTTTTCAGAAACAGCAACTGTCTCCTGCATCTTGCTTTCAACCATATCACTGTCGCTCTTGGTATCTGCTGCCACACCTGCAAGCTGTGTTGCATTTTCCGCGATCTCATTTACAGATACAGACAACTGATCAACCGTCGCGTTCAACTCACTCATGGACTGTGACTGGATTCCCGCTGCCGAACTCATCTCACCGGAAACACCCTTACTTGAGTCAGCCTGATTCTTCAACTTGCCGGAAACATTTCCCATCTCGGAGATCATCTGTTTCATGGAAGCAATAAACTTCTCCACACTTTGGCTCATGACTGCGATCTCATCATTGCCTTTTGTCTTAATAGAAACCGTAAAATCACCGGAAGTCATCGCTGTGATCACTCTTGTCATTTCCTTGACAGGTTTGATTACAACATGAGTTACACGTTCGATCAGTACACAGAGCAATGCAATACAGATCACACTGATTACGATCATAATATTACGAAGCTGTGTCAGATCAGAAAGTACAATGCTTGTAGGAATGTAAGATACTAAAAGCCAGTTTGTTCCTTCTACTTCCTGAAATACCGTCATATTTCCATCAAGTGTAGCAAAATTATAGTCTTTCTCTGCAGCTTTCTCTGCCGTAAGCTGGTAAAAATGACTCTGTCCTTCTGCCCCGAGTGTCTGGGAAATAAGAGATGAATCACGGTTTGCCAGGATCACACCGCTGGTTTTATCAACCAGAAATGCTTCCGCGTCGTTCATCTCGATAAAAGAATTTACAATAATTGCAATCCGGTCTAATGTCATGTCTGCTGAAATGACACGTACTTTATCAGATCCATCATTTAAAATGCCAGAAGCACTGATCACGTCCACACCATCTGCATTCTGATAGGCAGAACCGACTGCCATATTGACTCTGGAAAGACCTTCTTTATACCATGTACTGTTTGTTACATCGGATTCCTTTTTTGTCGATTCGGATGCCGTTATAAGCTGTCCTGTGGAATCTGCCACATAAAGTCCATCCGGATAATTGCTGTTATATCCATAGTAACTGTCCAATATGGTCTTTAGTTCCTCATCATCCGGTTTTAAATTCTCGATCGTAGTCTTCGCCATCTGAAAAGAAGCAAGATTCTCATTCAGCCACGCTTCAATCTGGGACGCCTGATTCTCTACCGAAGACTGCAGTAAATTCTGTGAATATTTCTTGATAATTCCTGCAGATATCTGATAAGCAACCACAACAAGTACCACAACGATTGCAATTACGACCGGTATAATGACACCAAGTAACTTTGCCTTAATCGACACCGTCTTTTGCTTTTTCATAAACTGCCCTCTCTTTTTACATAAATTTTACAATATAAATTATAAAATCATTGCCTTTTTTCGTCAATATGTATCATATATTGTTTCCGCTAATTTTTACATTGTATACATGTATTTTTCAAGAAATTATATGATCTTTTCTTGAAAATGAGGTCTGCTGTGCTATAATAACTTAGTGTGTCAATTTCATTTTCATACATATACAAGGCACATGGGATTGGTATTATGCCGCAATATGTGGTTTATACCAGAGAGGAGAACCTTAGATGGAACATTTAATTATTCCAAAAGATTATCATTCAGAACTAAATCTGCACGATACGCAGATTGCAATCAAAACAGTAAAAGATTTTTTCCAGAACCTGCTTGCACTTCGCCTGAATTTATCCCGCGTTTCTGCTCCGCTTTTCGTTGATCCGTTATCCGGTCTCAACGACAACTTAAACGGTATTGAACGCCCTGTTACTTTTGATATCAAAGAACAGAATGGAAAAGAGGCAGAAGTCGTACAGTCTCTCGCTAAATGGAAACGTTACGCATTAAAAAAATACGGTTTCGATTACGGTGAAGGACTGTATACCGATATGAATGCTATCCGCAGAGATGAGGATACCGACAACATCCACTCTATTTTTGTAGATCAGTGGGACTGGGAAAAGATCATCCATAAAGAAGAACGTAATATTGAGACATTAAAAGAAACCGTCACCACTGTATACAACTGCCTGCGCAAGACGGAAAAATACATGGCGATCCAGTATGATTATATAGAAGAGATCCTTCCACATGATATCTTCTTTATCACAACCCAGGAATTAGAGGAGATGTTCCCGGACAATACACCGAAGGAACGTGAATATTACATCACCAAAACCAAGGGTGCCGTATGTATCATGAAGATCGGTGATACCTTAGAAAATGGAGAGCCTCATGACGGACGTGCCCCGGACTATGATGACTGGTCTTTAAATGCAGATATCGTTGTCTACTATCCGGTACTTGACATTGCACTTGAGATTTCCTCCATGGGTATCCGTGTTGACAAGAAAGCACTTCTCTCCCAGCTCAAAAAAGCAGGCTGTGAGGATCGTGCAAAACTTCCTTTCCAGAAAGCGATCATCAACGAAGAACTTCCTTATACCATTGGTGGTGGAATCGGACAGTCCCGTATCTGTATGTTTTTCCTTCGTAAAGCACATATCGGAGAAGTACAGTCTTCTCTGTGGCCGGATGCAGTCGCAAAAGAGTGTGAGAAAAACGGGATTCAGCTTTTATAATTCAGCATACAGTTTTTGTAGCTGTTCTGCTATCTTATATGATACATAAAAACACAGGTACATTTTTAATCTCTGCTGTGAGATTTTAAAATGTACCTGTGTTTTTTACGAATAAGTTTTCCCTACAAATACTGGTTTGTTTATGAAATAAATCGCCCGCTCAAATGGTGTGTCGTGGGCTTGTGAGTGGCGTCTTGCGCAAAGCCGGAGTAATTTTTGTTCCGTTGTACGAAAATAAGAAAAGTCTAGGTATGCCTGAATTAGATTTTCTTGGAGTGACGTGAACGGCAACAACGAGTCATCCATGACTCGATGCTGCCTTGTTCTGCCATCCGTGGCAGAACATCACTGTGTGTAGACAGGCATACCAAGATTTTCTAATTTTCTCCCAAAGTCACAAAATTAGCT
>ERZ772835.47-NODE-47-length-126508-cov-14.9258_pt1 | contig 126508 bp, 134 predicted proteins | sample MGYA00511901_ERZ772835 | MGnify/ENA primary metagenome ERZ772835 (study PRJEB29015, sample SAMEA2737729) | human gut metagenome | biome: human gut; feature: human-associated habitat; material: faeces | place: China | collected 2012 ...
TGCGCAAAGCCGAAGCTAATTTTGTGACTTTGGGAGAAAATTAGAAAATCTTGGTGTGCCTGTCTATACATAGTGATGTTCTGCCACGGATGGCAGAACAAGGCAGCATCGAGTCATGGATGACTCGTTGTTGCCGGTCACGTCACTCCGAGAAAATCTAATTCAGGCATACCTAGACTTTTCTTATTTTCGTACAACGGAACAAAAATTACTCCGGCTTTGCGCAAGATGCCACTCACAAGCCTACGATACACCATTTGGGGAGATGATTTATTTCATAAACAAACCAGCATTTGTGATATGCGTAATTGCACAAATAAGATTTCACATTATGTGCCAGCCCGGCACAGGAAAGAGGATTTAATATGTTATGGGATACGCATATGCACAGCCAGTTTTCCGGCGACAGCCACACACCGCAGGAAGACATGATCGCTGCTGCAAGACAAAAAAATTTAAAAGGAATCTGTTTTACAGACCATCTTGACATTGACTATCCGGACGAACCGGAGACATTTTTGCTGGATCTGCCGAATTATGTCTCTTCCGTGGATGCAATGCAGGAGAAATATAAGGAAGTTCTTCCGGTTCGACTCGGCATTGAACTTGGGTTACAGCCGCATCTTGCCTGCATACATGCTGACATCCTGTCACAATACCCGTTTGATTTTGTGATCGGTTCCTCACACGTCATGCACGGCGTTGATCCTTATTATCCGGCTTATTGGGAAAATCACACGGAGGAGGAAGGCTATCAGGAATATTTTGAATCCATTCTGGAAAATATCGCAGTTTTCGATGGTTTTGACGTCTATGGTCACATCGACTACGTGGTAAGATACGGTCCAAATAAAAATGCCAGTTATTCCTATCAGAAATATGCCGACATCATCGACGAAATCTTAAAGGCTCTTATTATCAAAGGTAAAGGGATTGAGATCAACACCGGCGGTTTCAAATACGGACTCGGTCATCCGAACCCGACAGAGGACATCATTAAGCGCTATCATGAACTCGGCGGGGAGATCATCACGATCGGTGCCGACGCACATCAGCCGGAGCATGTTGCTTTTGATTTTAAAAAAGTTCCTTCTATATTAAAAGATGCCGGCTTTACGCATTATACGGTATTCCGAAAAAGGAAACCGGAATTTATCCCGATTCCCTGATTGAAGTCGCTGATAGGAATGCCGGGGGCAAATAGTGCATTCAAGTTTATTGATTGGTAAATTGCACAAGATCGCGCCCCAGCCTCCTGTCATTTTAAAGTCTCACTGTGATTTAACACCGACGTACTATATAAAAACAGCACATCCTGATCTTTAAAATTAATATAGTTTCCAATCCGCTCCACGGGCAGATACCGGATATCCACCAGAGTGATCTTCGCATAACCATCTGCCAGGAGCGGAGCAATGCTGCTGCCAAAAGAATCCCGAAACATAACCAGTTCCCGGTCTGTTTTCGCATTCGGATTTTCAATCGAGAGCAAGGACTTTGATCCCCCAAGAAATATCTCATACAAATCATTTCCTTCTGTTTTTGTCAGGTCATAGATCTTATTTTCCGCATGATCCTCATAATCATACACCGTACAGTGATCCAGCATATCATTATCCAGATAATATAACGTATCCGGCTTTACAGGAAGTGCGAGTTGACCATAATAGACACCATAAAATGGCTTTTCTAATTCTTTTGTCTCATATTGTTGTGTTAACTCTACCCCCATAGCCCCTGCAAGACGCCGTACCACATCTGTGATCTGTTCCTGCCTCCAGTGCGCATCTGTGTGATAATAGTCCGAAATCTGCAGATCTCCAAATATGTCAATATATTGTGCATATTCCATCCCATCTCTCATCTGCGCCGTCAGCATATTATAATCCATGGACGGATAACCATTTTCATCTGCCAGAAAATAACTTTTATCCGGCACGATCGCCAGATAGATATCTGTGTCTGTATCCGAAAGGTAACGATCATAGACTTCCCCAAAACGCGTGGCTGCATACTGCAGTGAATCCGCATGAAGCGGATATTCCATTTTGGCAATATAGCCATCTTTGATATAAAGTCCATGCTGGTCTCTCTGCCCCAGCACATACATGGAAAACGCTGTCTTTAATGCACGAAACTGCTCCCGTAACGGAAACTGGTCTTTTGCATACGACTCAAATCCACTCATAAAAGTACCATCTTTCATGTTTTCCACATTTATTTTCGGAAACTGTGCAAGTTTTCTGCGCTCTGAGACGGAAACCGTATCATCACTTTTCGCAATATTTCCTGTTAAAAATCCAAACAGGATCAGTGCCGTCACTCCAACAGTGATCCTGTCTTTTCGCTTTGTTCCCATAATCACCCTCAAAATCTGAAATATAAAAACGGATTGAATGAACCATCTACCAGAAATGCCACACAAAGAAGCAGTAACATTACCAGCAGGAGAATTTCTGCAATGTCAAGCGTCTGCTTTAAGCCTTTCTTTTTCTGCAATCTTCCATATAATCTCGCAGGAAGCGGCGTCGCCCCGATCACCGCAGTCAGGATGATCACTGCATAACTTTTCAGATAATACAGGTTCTCTGTCGTAACCGGTTTTATCTGTCCCCCGCCAAACATAGATACGATGCAATCCCAAAAATCCGCCACGGAGGATGCATCAAAAAGTACAAACCCGATCAGCACAAAAAACAGCACATACAGGTGTCCGATGATCTTATGTTTCTTCAAATAAGGCAAAAGCCACGTTTTCTCAATGAGCAAAAGCACCGCATACATCAGTCCCCACAGGATAAAATTCCATGCCGCCCCATGCCAGAATCCGGTTGCCATCCACACAAGAAAAATATTGAAGATCCACCGCACAGGTTTTACATGACTGCCACCAAGCGGGATGTAAAGATAATCCCGGAACCACGCGCCAAGTGACATATGCCATCTGCGCCAGAATTCAGTAATGCTCGCAGAACAATAAGGATAGCGGAAGTTTTCCGGAAAATCAAATCCAAAAACGGCTCCCAGCCCGACCGCCATATCGCTGTACCCGGAAAAATCAAAGTAAATCTGAAGCATAAATGCTATCGCATACATCCAGAAAAATAAAACCGATTTTTCCTCCGAAGCCTGAAAATGACCAATCAGCTCCCCGAGCACATTTGCGATCAGTATCTTTTTTGACAGCCCGGTCACAAATCTTCGAATTCCATATGCACACTTTTCCACGCTGTGCATACGGTTTTCAAGCTGACTTCTGATATCCGAATAGCGCACGATCGGCCCCGCAACGAGCTGCGGAAACATTGCAACATAAGCAGCAAACGTAAGCAGATTTTTCTGTGCCGGGACATCTCCCCGGTATACATCTACCGTATAGCTGATGACCTGAAATGTATAAAAACTGATGCCAAGCGGCATTGCAATGCTAAGCAGTGGAATTTTCTGCCCTGTCAGCACATTGAGATTCTGTATGAAAAAATCGGCATATTTGCAATAGATGAGCGGAAAAATTTCCAATAAAACAGCGGCAGCCAAAAGAATTTTTGACTGCCGTTTATTCTGACATATACCGATCAGACGGGCAGACAGATAACCAGCCAGGATGACTGCTGCCATCACTGGCAGGTATTTCGGTTCTCCCCATCCATAAAAGACCAGACTTCCCAAAAGAAGCACAATATTTTTCATCTGCCCCGGTGCCAGGAAATACACCAGCACCATACACGGAAGAAAATAAAATAAAAATGTGATACTTGAAAATAACATTTATACGATCCCGTCCTCACTGATGACTTTTGCATTTTCGTAAGTCTGCGTGAGTTTGTCTTTAAACGTGTTTACCAGTTCTTCATTTCCAAAAACAGATACCAGGTAATCATCCACCGAAATTACTACCAGCTTGTCCGGGAATCCACACATCCACTGTCTGCCCATCACATTTTCCTTGAGGTCTGCAGCTACTGTCTCTACATCCTCTGCATTTTTCAAATGATAGGCACCACAGGTAAATGTGTTCGCATTCATCATGTGCATGATGGAAGCCGCATCATCGATCTTTTCCGCATCCGCCGCCGGAAAGCCAAGCATGCGGTCTAATTCATCCGCATCCGTGATTCCAAATGTCCCCGGCGCATCCTCTGTCATATTTTCTTCACTCATATCTCCGCCTGCAATGGCAAATTTATCATCTTCTTCGTAGCTGTTCCAGACTGTGGTAAGAAGTTCTTTGGCATCTTTGATCTCTGCCTTTCCAGCTGCATCTGGACTGTCTGTTTTATTTCCACAGGCAGCAAGTGACATTGCAAGAAAAATTGAAAGGAATAAGGTAATATATTTTTTCATGTTCATCTCCATTTTGTTTTATTTGGTTTTATTTTTCTCATCGTATCATGTTTTATACCGGATGGAAAGAGAATATTCCATTTTCTTTCATATCTTCTCACGATCCGATCAACACATTTTTTCCTTCAAATGCAAATCCATAATGTCTGATCTTCTCTTTTGGTATTCCCCGTGCCAACAGTTCGGCATCATAATTTTTTTCTTTGATCTGCACTAGTGCTGACTGTACTGTTTCTTCAAGTTTCTGCTCTTTTTTATTATTTTTTACCTTAAACTCCAATATAATTGCCTGTATTTTTGTTTTTTCCCGCTCTTTCGACTCATCATGACATCATATCTGCCAAAGCCGCTTTCCCGGTTCGACCTGATTTCATAGATATCTGTCTGGTCTGCTATCAGTCCAAGCACAAATCCATGATAAAATCTTTCCGGTTCCTGATTTCCAGCGTCTTCCCTTCCGACATCAAAATAACTAAACATTGCAAGCGTAATCTTATTCATATAATAATTCATTGCATCCACATCCTCAACCTTTAAATAACCACCTGCTACCAGAAGACTCCATACTGCGCTTTCATCCTGTGCAAGATGGCTGAACACGATCTGTTCATCAAAATTAACTTCAATCGTCTTTCCGTTTAAAAGACTTTCCATCTGTATCTTCATATCTGCCGATGCTCATTCTCTGTAAAACATTCCTGTTCATTTAGATAGCGGTTTTGTCTATAAACATCCACAATAATATTTTTTATCTTTTGAACAGCATCTTTGTAATTGTTCTGTTTTACATCCGCAAAGCTGACAAAAATAACCCGATATGTTCCCTGCCGTATGCGATATTTTTCACTTTCCCACCACTGCCTTATAAAATCTGTTTTATCAATATAAAAATAATGGTTCTTTCTTAAAGATACAAAATCCTGCTTTCCAATACTGATGATTCTGCTCATATTTTACCTATACTTTCCTGTTTATCGTGTAATTATCTTTACACGTTTTTGACGTTCTCTGCTGCCTGATCATATTGTATCTATCTTTTGATCAGTTTGAAAGGATTTTCATTTTCTGTAAGTTTTCTTAAAATGATCAATAATCAATTCGGAAATAATCAAGATACGCTTTATATCTGTCCTGTGCCGTAAGACAGGTATCTGTCAGATATCCTTTTTCATTGTCCCATTCTTTCAGCCCCCGATAGTAGAACATTTTTAAATCATCTTCGATAATAAATGGAACAATATTATATTTCAGACACTCTTTAAACATGATCAGTCTGCCGACACGTCCGTTGCCATCCTGAAACGGATGAATTCTTTCAAACTTCACATGAAAATCCAAAATATCTTCCAAAGACTTTTCTTCTTTCGCATTATATTCTGCCAGCAATTTTTTTATCTTACCGGATACCTGCTCCGGTAATGTAGTCTCCATACCCCCGACCTCATTTGGCATCTTTTTATAATCTCCAACAGCAAACCAGTCTTTTCTGGAATCACTGGTTCCATTTTTTAAAGTCAGATGGAGCAGCTTTAACAATTTCTCTGTCAATACCATACAGGCATCATCAATTATCATATCAATGCACCGAAAATGGTTTGCAGTTTCAATCACGTCATCCACGTTAAGAACTTCATTTTCAACACCGATGGTATTGGTTTCAAAAATATATCTTGTCTGATCGTGCGTCAGACGGCTTCCTTCCATATGATTTGAATTATAGGTTAAATCGATCTGTGTTTTATGATAGATACCGCCTTGATACTTATCTGTTTTTTCTTCTCTCAGAATATCTAACAGTGTTTTGGACTGCTGTTTTTCCTGATTTTTTCGCACTCTGTTTTCCTCCGTTCACTTTCTAGATTATTTAATTATAGCACATTACCGGTGGCAAATTCATTTTTGTCTATAAAAACGCAGAAAATCATATAAAAACACACCTAAATAAAAAATGACACATTTATCCATGTACCCATATTCTTTATACTAGTATGATAGAAGCGGACATATAGATTCAAGAATGGAGGGTGTATTTTTATGAAAACCTACGAACGACCACAAGTATTTTGTCAGGAAGATTTATGCGAAGGCGTCTATCTCGCAAGCGGCGATGGCGAGTGTCCGGATAAAATAACATGGTAGCTCTGTCTGTATAGATTTTTCATATCACCAATAAACATTAACATGGATAAAAAGACCTCCCAGAAAGGATTTTTTCTTTTCCTTTCTGGAAGGTCTTTTAAAATTGTCAAAGAAAGATAAATATCTCTTTCCTTTTCTATATATTGTCTCTTATTTAAAATATGCTACACCGGACTCAAAGATTTTAAGATCCTGTTCTCCGTAAATGTTCATTGCAACACTTCTGTCACGTCTCTCAGAATGAGCCATTTTACCAAGCACACGTCCATCCGGGCTTGTGATACCCTCGATGGAACAGTAAGAACCGTTGACATTCCACTCTTCATCCATGGTCGGAACACCTGCTTCATTGACATACTGGGTTGCAACCTGACCGTTTGCAAACAGTTTATCTAACCATTCTTTTGGTGCAACAAAACGTCCCTCTCCGTGGGATGCCGGGTTGCAGTATACTTTTCCAAGTTCTGCCTGTGCTAACCACGGGGACTTGTCTGTAACAACTTTTGTATATACCATTTTACTGATATGACGTCCGATCGTATTGTAGGTCAATGTTGGTGAATCTGCTGTCTGTGGGCGGATCTCGCCATAAGGTACCAGTCCTAATTTGATCAGTGCCTGGAATCCGTTACAGATACCAAGAGCTAATCCATCCCTCTCATTTAAGAGTTTCATAACAGCCTCTGTCATCTTTGCATTGCGGAATGCAGTTGCAAAAAATTTTGCAGATCCTTCCGGTTCATCACCGGCGGAGAATCCGCCCGGGAACATGATGATCTGTGCCTGATCGATTGCCTTTGTAAATTCGTCTACGGACTCACGGATATCGCTTGCATTTAGGTTCTTAAATACCTTAACGATCGTATCCGCACCCGCACGCTCAAAGGCTTTTGCACTGTCGTACTCGCAGTTTGTTCCCGGAAATACCGGAATAAATACGGTTGGTTTTGCCACTTTATTTTTGCATACATAAACAGAATCTGCACGGTAGAGATCTGTTTTTACTTCTTCTTTATCCTCAGTTGCACGGGTTGGGAATACTTTTTCCAAAGTGCCTGTCCATGCATTTAATGCCTCATCGATCGGAAGTTTCATATCGCCACAGATAAATGCTGCATCCCCGTTGACAGAACCTGCTCTCTTTACATTTCCAGATAAACCTGCATTCTGCAGTGCCTCGTAGATTTCTGCTGTCTTACCTGCAGGAACCTCTGCTACGATGTTACCAAAGCCCGGAGCAAACAGTGTATCTGTCGTCACATCTGCATCCACAGTTACGCCAAGTTTATTACCAAATGCCATCTTTGCCAGTGCTGCTGCAAGACCTTTTCCGTCAAGTGCATATGCAGAAACAATAGCACCTTTCTGGATCAGTGTGTGGATCACATCATAAAGTTTCATAACCTGTGCATAAACCGGCACATCATATTCATCTTTATCGATCGTAAAGTATAACAGTTCATTTCCAGCGGTTTTTAACTCCGGTGTGATGATATCCTGCTCTTTTGCAACATCCACTGCAAAAGAAACCAGTGTCGGCGGTACATCAATATCATTGAACGTTCCGGACATGGAATCTTTTCCGCCGATGGAAGGAAGTCCAAATCCGATCTGTGCATTGTAAGCTCCAAGAAGTGCTGCAAACGGCTGACTCCAGCGCTTCGGATCTTCGTTCATTCTGCGGAAATATTCCTGGAATGTAAAACGGATCTTCTTATAATCACCACCTGCAGTCACGATTCTCGACAAAGATTCTAACACCGCATAGATTGCACCGTGATATGGACTCCAGCTTGCTAAATATGGATCAAAACCATAAGCCATCATGGTTACGGTATCGCATTTTCCATTGGCTACCGGAAGTTTCGCTACCATAGACTGTGTCTCTGTGAGCTGGTATTTTCCACCAAACGGCATATAAACACTTCCTGCACCGATGGAACCGTCAAACATCTCCACAAGACCTTTCTGTGAGCAGACATTTAAGTCAGCAAGTTCTGCAAGCCATGCTGCTTTCATATCGTTCTTTGCAACAGCGTCTGCAACTTTTGGTGTAGAAATCTTATTTAAGTAATTATCCTCCGGTACTGGCATATCAACTGCAACATTGGTCTCCTGATGGGCACCGTTGGTGTCTAAGAATGCACGGGAAATATTTACGATCTCTTTTCCTCTCCACTCTAAAACAAGTCTCGGCTCCTCGGTAACAACAGCAACTTCAACAGCCTCTAAATTTTCCTCTGCTGCATAGCCTAAGAAAGTCTTGACATCAGAAGGTGATACCACAACTGCCATACGCTCCTGTGATTCGGAGATTGCAAGCTCAGTTCCGTCTAATCCGGCATATTTCTTCGGCACTTTGTCAAGCTGTACGCGAAGTCCGTCTGCAAGCTCACCGATTGCTACAGACACACCGCCCGCACCGAAATCGTTGCATTTTTTGATGATATGGGCAACTTCCTCACGGCGGAACAGACGCTGGATCTTGCGTTCTGTCGGCGGGTTACCTTTCTGTACCTCGGCACCGCAGACTGCTGTGGACTCTGTGTTGTGCGCTTTTGAAGAACCTGTGGCACCACCGATACCGTCACGTCCGGTTCTTCCTCCAAGTAAGATAATGATATCGCCCGGATCAGAAGTCAGTCTCTGTACAGCACGTCTTGGCGCAGCACCCATAACAGCACCGATCTCCATACGTTTTGCAACATAGTTCGGATGATAAACTTCTTTGACATATCCGGTTGCAAGACCGATCTGGTTACCATAGGAACTGTATCCGTGTGCAGCCTCTCTCACTAATTTTTTCTGCGGAAGTTTTCCGGAAATCGTCTCTGAAACAGGAACGGTCGGATCTGCAGCACCGGTCACACGCATTGCCTGATATACATAGGTACGTCCTGACAACGGATCACGGATCGCACCACCGAGACAGGTAGCAGCACCACCAAATGGCTCGATCTCTGTTGGATGGTTATGTGTCTCATTCTTAAAGTTAAGAAGCCATTCTTCTGTTTTTCCATCTACTTCGACCGGAACAACGATAGAACATGCATTGATCTCATCGGACTCTTCCTGATCCTGTAATTTCCCTTCTTTTTTCAGACGTTTCATTGCCATTAACGCAAGATCCATCAGGCATACAAACTTATCACTGCGTCCTGCATACAGGTTTTTATGAGTATTTAAGTAATCCTCATAAGTCTCCTTCATCGGTGCACAGTAATATCCATCATCAAATGCCACATTTTTAAGCTCTGTGGAGAATGTAGTATGACGGCAGTGATCTGACCAGTAGGTATCAAGCACGCGGATCTCTGTCATGGATGGATCACGGTTTTCGTCATTCTTAAAATAGTTCTGGATATGTAAAAAGTCTTTGAATGTCATCGCAAGATTCAAAGAATCATATAATGCCTTTAACTCAGTCTCCGGCATCCCGCGGAAACCGTCAAAGATCTTAACATCCTCCGGCTCCGGGAAACTCTGCACTAAAGTCTCAGGTTTTTCTAAGCCTGTCTCTCTTGAATCGACCGGGTTGATGCAGTGTTTCTTGATCGCTGCAAACTCTTCGTCACTGATTGTTCCCTCGATCGCATAAGTCACTGCGGTGCGGATGATCGGCTCTTCCTCTTCATTTAATAATTTCACGCACTGTTCCGCGGAATCTGCTCTCTGGTCAAACTGTCCCGGTAAGAACTCTACGGAAAATGTTCTCGCTCCGTTTAAATCAAATTCTTCCTCGTAAATATCATCTACCGGCGGTTCAGAAAAAACGGTTACCAGGGCTTTCTTATAAGTTTCCCCGGAAATATTTTCAATATCATAACGGATCAGTTCACGAACCTTCGTCACACCACTGATTCCAAGATAACTTTTGATTTCAGACTGCAATTCTTTTGCCCGGACTGCATATTCCGGTTTCTTCTCAACATATACACGTTTTACACTGCTCATGTGGTAACCTCCATTCTCAGTTTCCATTTATCTTTTCAAAGTATAACATAGGTTCTAAAATAAGCATAATTAATATATTTAATCTTATTTATTAATTATATTAATATTTTAGATACTCTCATTATCAGTTTCCATTGACATATTTATAAGCATGTCTTATAATTATAGTAATTATGTTTGTTAATGTATTTCATTCAAAGGATATGCGGCCAGCCCGCAGAAAGAGGACTTCATGGATATCAATTATGAATTATACAAAGTGTTTTATTATGTAGCAACATCTTTAAGCTTTTCTGAGGCAAGCAAACAGCTTTTTATTTCGCAGTCTGCTGTCAGCCAGTCGATCAAAACTCTTGAGAAAAAGTTAGATCAGCCACTTTTTATCCGCAGTACCAAAAAGGTGCAGCTAACCCCTGCCGGAAAAGTTTTATTAAAACATATTGAACCTGCAATGAACTTAATCCAGCGCGGCGAGAGCCAGCTTTTAGATTCCGGCAGTCTTGGACTCGGTCAGCTTCATATTGGCGCAAGTGACACGATCTGTCGTTACTTTTTAGTTCCTTATTTAAAACAGTTCCACAAAAAATTCCCAAATGTACCGATCAAAGTTACGAATGCAACATCTTTAAGCTGTGTTGACCTCCTCGATCAGGGAAAAGTCGATCTGATCGTAACCAATTTTCCAAACTCGAATCTGAATCACTCTTATATTCAGAAAACCGTATGTAATTTTACTGACGTATTCATTGCGAATCCAGCATATTTTAATCTGAAACAGCAGGAGATCCCATTTGAAGAATTAAAACAATATCCAATTCTCATGCTCGACCGCAAGAGTACAACAAGTCAGTTTCTGCATAACCTGTTTTTACAGCATCAGCTTGAACTGATCCCGCAGATTGAACTTAGCAGTAACGATCTTTTAATCGACCTTGCACGCATCGGTCTTGGTATCGCTTTCATACCAGACTATTGTTTAAACCGTGAATCAAAAGATCTGTTCATCGTAAAAACAAAAGAAAAACTTCCATCAAGACAGATGGTTGCAGCCATCAATCCAACGCTTCCTGTTTCACAGTCTACAGAAGAGTTTTTAAATCTTTTGCCTACGATCTGATTCCCATTTAGGAACGGTTCCAGAATTTTTTTAAATACTGTTCGACTGTATCTACCCTGCATATTGTCTGCTGTTCCCATTCTCTTGGGAACAGTGCACGATACTCACTCTGCAAAAAGCGTTCATCTAAAAGTTCAATGACTCCGACATCTTCCACTGTCCTTATCACTCTTCCTGCTGCCTGAAGCACCTTGTTCATCCCAGGATAACGATAAGCATAATCAAAACCGGCGCCAAGTCTTTTTTCAAAATATCCCATCAGGATTTCTCTCTCATTGCTGATCTGTGGAAGCCCTGTACCGACAACGATTGCTCCGATCAACTGTTCATTTTTCAGATCGATCCCCTCGCCGAAAATACCTCCCATTACGCAAAATGCAGCTAACGATCCATTCCGTTTTTCAGATACTTCTTCTGAAAAAGCCTGCAAAAAAGATTCTCTCTCTTCTTCCTTCATTCCGGGCTGCTGGATCAATGTTTCGATCTCACAGGATGGATCTGCCTGATTTTCATCCTGGAAAATATCATAAACCTGCTCCATCATTTTATAGGAAGGGAAAAACACCATGTAATTTCCTTTTTTGGCATCGACTGTCCTCTTTATATAGGATGCGATCCGTTCAAACTCTGCTACACTCCGCCTTGTATACTTACTGCTCACATCATTTCCAAGCAACAGCAGTTTCTGTTCTTCCCGGAATGCCGTCTTCGCATAAACTGCATAATTATCCGTTTCTGTCGAAAGCAGACTCTTATAATATCCTACCGGGAGCAGTGTCGCAGAAAAGAAAATCGTCGCATTTCCCTTATTGATCCGCTCCTGAAGATTTTTGGATGGGTCCACACAATATAATTTTAGTTTAAAACGCCCATCCTGCTCATGTTCCGCATATATGACATAATGGTCATCCAATAACTCATAAATATTCAAAAAGTTACGCAGATTTAAATAAAACTCACTCAGATCTTTCCGTTCCGGAAACTCCGACGATTTCTGCAGAAATTCGTCAAGATCTGATGCCACATTCATGAAGTCAAATGCAAGATTTCCAATTGATTCATAGATCATGTATTTTTCACATTCGCGTTTATATGCCAGTAATACACGGTTACACTTTTCAAGTTCCCGTACCAGTTTTGCCTGACCATATTTCTTTAAAATCTTTTTTGCCGAAAGAAAATCTTCCTTATATATAATGGCACTGTACATTTCCCTGCTGCGCTCAACCAGATTATGAGCCTCATCCACCAGAAAAATATAATCCCCTGTTGTTCCATCTGCAAAAAAACGTTTTAAATAAACATTGGGATCAAATACATAATTATAATCACAAATAATGTCATCTACCCAGGTTGCCGTATCAAGACACATTTCAAACGGACAGACATTGTATTCTTTTGCCTGCTCTAATATCACTTCTCTCGTGATCACGTCTTCTTTTTGCAGCAGAGAAAAAACTGCATCATTTACTCTGTCATAATGTCCTTTTGCATAAGGACAGTTAATGGGATTGCACTCCATTTCTTCACACAGGCACAGTTTTTCCTTTGCCGTGATCGTAAGCACCTTTGCCTGATATCCGTTTTTGCGCAGAAGCTCAAACGCTTCTCTCGCTACTGTTCCCGTGATCGTTTTTGCCGTCAGATAAAATATCTTATCTGCCAGATCCTCGCCCACTGCCTTGACTGCAGGAAACACCGTTGATATCGTCTTTCCGGCTCCGGTCGGCGCCTGGATAAAAAGATTCTTTTTTCTTTTTATCGTACGATATACACCAGCCACCAGCTCCCTCTGCCCATCCCTGTAAGGAAATGGAAACTGCAGTGGTTTAATAGATGCCTGACGCAGCTTTTTCCATGCAAACTGAAAATCAGCCCATTTTTTGTATTCATCTATCAGCTTCTCAAACCAGTCTGCAAGCTCCTCAAATGTATAATCATAATGAAAATACCGGATATCTTCCGTATCTAAATTGCAATACGTCATCTGCACTGAAATAGCAGACAGATCGTGCTGCAATGCATAGATATAAGCATAACACATTGCCTGCGCACGGTGCACACCGATCGCATCCTCTAAAAGATCAAGTTTCATATACATGCCCTTGATCTCATCAATCGTGACTTTGCAGTCTATCGGCATCGTCCTATGGTTAAAATTGTCTGCAAATGTAATTTCCTCCGTTGCACTCTCAATTAAAATTCCATCCGCACGTCCCTCGATCACAAGCTGATATTTGTCTTCCTCTATTGCAATTTTAAGTGGAACCTCGGCATGATAATTACTGCCCTTGCGTTTTTGAATCTTCCTGTGGATTCTTCCCCCTGCAAGCATCGCCTCTGCTGAAGCGCCCCGTCCATGACGATTATCAATGTCCCCCTCCCGCAGAATAAATTCCACCAGATCACGAACTGATATTTTTATGACACCTTTTTCATTCTTTTCAATCTTTGTACTCATATATGGATTATAGCACAAAAAGACTGATTCCACATACCTTTCCAGATATATGTAATCAGTCTTTTCATCTATCCCTTTATCTTCTGTTATACATCAATACCTGATGGGCATGACCTCTGCTTTAAGCTATTGCGTATTTTCCTACGACCTGCTCAAAGCGGGCATCTCTACCGCCATATTTGATGGTAAGCTCTTTGCACACACCCAGATAAAGCATTCCAAGCAAAGATTTTGCATCAATTACTGCTCTGCTGTAACATACATCAATTTCAAAATCGCATTTTCCGGCAGCCTTTACAAAATCCTTTACTTCCTCCGTGTCAGATAATTTGATTTTTCTTTCAACCATTCGACTCATTCCTTCCTACATCGAAAACCAAAAACATTGTTTTTTCTTATCAGCTTGCGATTATTGCACATTTTTTTTCATTTGTCAATTTTAGGAAACTATTTTTTTATTTTTAGTTTCTAAGCATAATGACAATAATGGATTTTATTTTTCTCCCGTTTGACAAAATATTAACATAGCTTTTGTTTTCTGTCGCAAAATGTATATTTATACTTGTGCAAAAATACATGAATGTGCCTTATTTTTCACCTTTGTTTTAGAATTCTTCACAATCTTTCAATCGGTTGCGCACCCGGATTTTTCCAATACCTTAAAAGATCCTTCTTATCGACAAAATTTCACGATAATTGACAGGCGACGTGTATTTGATTCCCGAACTTGGAGAACTTGCATGAAGCAATGTGTTATTTCCGGCATAAATTCCCACATGTCCGCTGTAACATACAATATCCCCCGGCTGTATCGCATCCAGGCTGACACCGTATCCGACACTGCGCAGTGCACTTGAAGAATGTGGAAGACTGATTCCAAATGCTGCATATACGCTCATCACAAACCCGGAACAGTCTGCTCCGTTCGTCAGACTACTGCCACCGTAGACATATGGGTTACCTACAAACTGTGCCGCATAATTAACAACCGCCTGTCCATTGGAAACTTTTTGTGGCTTTGTAGCTGTATTACCGCCTGACTGACTGTTATTTTTTCCCTGATCACTGCTTCCCTGTGCAGTATCATCGTTTTTTTGCGCATGTTGCGCATTTTGTGACTGCTGCTGTGTTTTTTCTGAACTTTGCTGCTGTGCTGCTGTTTTTACCGCTTCCTGCTGTGCCTTTCCTGCCGCTTCCTCCTGTGCCTTTCTTGCTGCCTCTGCTGCCTTTCTTTCTTCCTCCGCACGCGCCTTCCTTGCCGCTTCCGCCGCAGCCGCTGCCGCCTGGCGCTCCGCTTCCTCGCGCTCTAATCTCTCTTTTTCTTCCTCCTTCGACTCTGCCACACGAAATTCTGTCCGGATTGTCACATACTCTCCCGAAACGTATCCCAATCCTTCCTCCGTCGACACACGGTACCATCCGTACTCATCCAACGCATCATAGACGACCACGTCCTCACCCTCCGGCAGCATGGTAAGCACAGATGACTCTGTTCCCGGCTCGGTGCGCACAAACAACGTCGTTGTTGTTACCGTCGCATAGCGCGTGCTGACGCCTCGCGCCAGATCCTCATCTCCAACTTTTACATATTCCGCCTTCACATAGGCATTTTCCACCGAACCGGAGCTGACCAGATACCATTCCTCTCCTGCCTCATCCGTCACCGTCTCTAACACCGTCGCTGCACTGTTATTATAAAGTTTTCCGAGTGCCTCGCTTTCCACAGACGGCTCTGCGCGTAAATTCACATAATTTAACACGGACGCAATACCGATGTCGGCATATTCCGATGTGGTCTGTGGTATTTCATGCTCTTCAATGTCTGCATTTCCATTATTTTCTGCACTGTCCGTATGTTTATTTTCATTTTCCTGTACCTCCAGCCGCATGCGTTTTTCATTCACTGCGCACAGATCCCATGACACATCTGCATACACCACACTTCCATGCCCCGCTGCAAGCACTCCTGCCAGTAAAAATGCTACGATCTTGTTTCTGTTTTTCATTATGTAGAAATCCTCCATTTACAGATATTTACTTTTTATTAAGTAAATATTACATTTTTGTTTCATTTTGATGTATCTGCATTGTAACAGAGGATGACGCGCGATTCTACAAGTAGATATTTCCAGTTTCGGGGTTGTACAATCTGCCATTCAAAAAATAAAACCCACGCATCCAAAACGGTATGTTACGTTTTGAATGCGCGGGTTTTCAGGTAATATATTAATTTATGTGTATTTTATGCAAATGGATTCTCTGTCGGGTATGGCAGGGATGCTGGCTGGTTATAGTTAATATCTTCCATTGGAACTCCAAGATATTTAAATACCTCAAACAGCGCTTTTCCGTAATGTCCGAATGCAACAGCACCGTGATGCGGATAATTTTTCTCGATCAGCACATGACGGTAGAATCTTCCCATCTCAGGGATTGCAAATACACCGATGGAACCAAAAGAACGTGTTGCAACCGGAAGTACCTCTCCCTGTGCCACATATGCACGGATCTTGTTGTCGGAAGTAGACTGCAGACGGTAGAATGTGATATCACCAGGTGCAATATCTCCCTCTAAGGTTCCATTTGTTACCTCGATCGGAAGGCTTCTTGCCATGATCATCTGATATTTCATCTCACAGCTTGCAAGTTTCTTAGAGCATGTATTTCCACAATGGAATCCCATAAAGGTGTCAGTATGTTTATAATCAAATTTACCTTTGATAGACTCTTCATACATATCTTTCGGTACAGAGTTATTGATGTCAAGTAAAGTAACAGCATCCTGGCTCACGCAGGTTCCGATAAACTCACTCAATGTTCCGTAGATATCTACCTCACAGGAAACCGGGATTCCACGTCCTGTCAGACGGCTGTTTACATAACATGGTACAAATCCAAACTGTGTCTGGAATGCCGGCCAGCATTTGCCGGCGATAGCAACATATTTACGGTAACCTCTGTGTTCTTCCACCCAGTCAGTCAGTGTCAGTTCATACTGTGCAAGTTTAGCAAGGATCTCCGGTTTTTTATTTCCAGCTCCCAGTTCTTTTTCCATATCTGCAACAACTGCCGGGATACGCTCATCTCCTGCATGTTTATTAAATGCCTCAAACAAATCCAGTTCGGAATTTTCCTCAATTTCAACGCCAAGATTATATAACTGCTGGATCGGTGCATTACATGCAAGGAAGTTTAATGGTCTTGGTCCGAAAGAAATGATCTTTAACTCGGATAATCCAATAACAGTTCTTGCGATCGGCAGGAAATCATGGATCATATCTGCACAGTCTGCTGCGTCACCTACCGGATATTCCGGGATATATGCATGTACATTTCTTAATTTTAAGTTGTAGCTTGCATTTAACATACCACAGTATGCATCACCACGTCCCTGGATCAGGTTGTCCTGTGTCTCCTCTGCTGCTGCGACAAACATCTTTGGTCCCTCGAAATGTTTTGCAAGCAGTGTCTCGGAAATCTCCGGTCCAAAGTTGCCAAGATATACACAGAGTGCATTGCATCCTGCTTTCTTGATGTCCTCTAATGCCTGTACCATGTGGATCTCGCTCTCCACGATACAAATCGGGCACTCATAGATATCTGCTGCACCGTATTTTTCAGTGTAAGCCTTTACTAATGCCTCTCTTCTGTTTACCGATAATGACTCCGGGAAGCAGTCACGGCTGACTGCCACGATACCAACTTTTACTTCTGGAATGTTATTCATTTTGTTTTCCTCCGCTTTCTTTTTTCTGTACATACTTCTTTTTTATATAAAATTTATTCTCTGACATTTAAATTTTTGCCAATAAGTCCGATATGACTTCCTTTCGGCAGCCCGCCCTCGGCATGACCGATCAGCCATTTATTTTTTGCAGTAAGAAGTGCATCCTCTCCGCCGGCGTGTGCCTCATCCAACGGATAATTGGTACCTTTTGGCAGAATAACTGCCACCTGAAATCCTGCATCGTCCACATGACATGGAGCATAATGTAATGTGGTTGCATACACCTCCACGGCTGTTCCTGCCGGAATCCGGAATGCCTCCATCTTTGCAGTCTCATAAGTAAAATCATCGGTCACATCTGCCTCTGATCCCAATATTAATACTGCGTCGGTTGCTGCAAGATTGATCTCTGAGCTGCGGTGATATTCCACTGCATTCAAAAGCTCATTATGCCCATTACAATATCCGATCTGGATCGGAAGTTCTCCGTAAAAGACTTTCTCGATTTCCTTTGCCACCGGTAATGCTTCTAATTCTGCGATTGACGGCTCATAAACTACATCAGATGGAACCGGTGTCTTTTTCATTGCTTCTGTCAATGCTGAAAAATCAATATTCCGGATCACTTTTCCATATTTACGGAAACGCGCATCCGTAACCTCATAAATCTGCATGCCCTTATTCCTCTTTTCTTATCATTCTATTTCATTTGCCCTGCAGGTTTTCTGTCCTGCATAAGCAAACTTTTCCATAATCGACCTGTTACTATTCAAAACTGTCAGAGACAATCATCTTTCCTGTCAGTCAGATAATCTTGTCAAACAGGTCTTTGCACGCCGGATAAATATTTTTAAACTGCTGGTAACGTGCCTCGTATTTTGCGGCAAGCTCCGGATCTGGCTCTACCGTATCGACTACTTTTACGATTGCAGCCGCGGCAGATTCCACATCTTTGTACTCACCACATGCAACAGCCGCGAGCATTGCCCCTCCAAGGGATGGTCCTTCTTCTGTCTCAAGCACATCCACTTTGATATTCAATACATTTGCGATGATCTTCTTCCATAAAGGACTCTTTGCACCGCCTCCACAGATCTTTGTGCGCTCGATCGGAATACCAAGCGTTTTTGCAACTTCAAAAGAATCACGAAGTGCAAATGCAACACCCTCTAACACAGCCTGCGTCATATCTGCCCTTGTGGTATCCATCGTCATGCCGATAAAAGTTGCCCTTGCATTCGGATTATTGTACGGAGAACGCTCACCCATCAGGTAAGGCAGATAATATACATGGTTCTCACCTAACTTTTTGATCGATTCCTGCTCTTTTTTGTAATCTTTCGTTCCGATGATCTCATCCATCCACCATTTATTGCAGGATGCAGCAGATAACATACATCCCATCAGATGATAAGCACCGTTTGCATCACAGAATGCATGAAGTGCATTGTATTTATCTACACCAAATTTAGCAGAAGAAATAAAGATTGTTCCACTTGTTCCCAGTGAAATATTGCATCTGCCATCCCCAACGGTTCCGGTCGCAACTGCAGCAGCCGCATTATCTCCGGCACCTGCTGCCACTTTTACTTTTTCCGATAGACCAAGCTCTTTTGCAATCTCCGGCAAGATCGTTCCAACACATTCATAACTCTCATATAACTTCGGCAGCATATCAGTCGTAATACCACAGATCTTGCACATTTCCTTCGACCAGCAACGGTTCTTTACATCTAAAAGCAGCATACCGGATGCATCGGAAACATCTGTACAGTGCTCTCCAGTCAGCTTATATGCAAGATAATCTTTCGGCAGCATAATCTTTTTTATCCTTGCAAAATTCTCCGGTTCTTTATTTTTTACCCACAAAATCTTTGGTGCAGTAAAACCGGTAAATGAAATATTCGCCGTATACTTTGACAATGTATCTTTTCCTATCTCATTGTTTAAATAATCACATTCTTCTGTCGTTCTGCCATCGTTCCACAAGATTGCCGGCCGGATCACCTCATCCTTGTCATCAAGAATGACCAGTCCATGCATCTGACCCCCAAAACTGATTCCGGCAACTTCTTCTTTTGGAAAACCTTCCAAAAGTTCTTTTAACCCCTGCATCGTCTCTTTGTACCAGTCCTGGGGCTTCTGTTCTGACCAACCGGGATTTGGAAAATAAAGAGGATATTCTCTTGATACGATATTTTTCACATTTCCGGCTGCATCCATCAAAAGCAGCTTCACGGAAGATGTTCCAAGATCAATTCCTATGTACAGCATACCGTTCTCCTTTTTATCAATCATATCATTATGTGCTCGTGCACGTTTTATTTATCATACATCCTGTATGGTCATTTTGCAATATACTTTTTGTACATTTTTTCTAATTCATTTTTGTTTACATTTACTTATGCAGTCACTTTTATACATAGTTTTATGCCGGCAGTGCTCCTTTCACTTTAATATATGCTTCTTTTTATATACCCGTTTCTGTGCACATGCACACAAGTTGACAACCTGTCTGTTTTTATGTTATCTTTATCTATATGAATTGATTGAAACGAAAAAGGGGTTTTTATATGGCTACCATGAAAGAAATTGCAGAACTATCCGGTGTTTCACGCGGCACTGTGGATCGTGTATTAAATCACCGCGGCATTGTCAATGCTGAGACAGAACGGAAAGTTTTAGAAATTGCAAAGCTATTAGACTATCAGCCAAACAAGGCTGGCATTGCGCTTGCTGCACAAAAGAAAAAAATAAAGATCGGTGTCCTGCTTTTTGGCGCTGAAAATCCGTTTTTTGACGAAGTCATGGATGGTCTCCACAAAAAACTCGAAGAGCTTTCTATCTACGGATGCGCTGTAATTGAACGCCGCATTTCTTTTGATCTGCAGATCCAGCTTGCGACGATTGACGATCTGGTAAAAGAAGATATTCACGGACTGATTCTCTCTCCCTATAATGACCCTGCCATACAGGAAAAAATAGATGCCCTCTGGGAGAATGGCATCCCCTGCATCACGATCAACACCGATATGCCGGATTCGAAACGCATCGCATATGTCGGCAGTGACTATCACAAATGTGGGCAGACTGCTGCAGGATTATTACATCTTTTTTCCGGGGATTATGCAAGTGTCGGAATCGTAACCGGCTCGCACAATGTACTCTGCCATGAAGAGCGTATCATTGGTTTTACCTCGCATCTCCATGCAAAGCATCCGAATATCCGGATTGTGGATGTTGTAGAGAACAATGATGATGATTACCAGAGTTATGCGGTAGTTTCTGATCTTTTAGACCGCCATCCGGATCTGTCCGCACTCTATTTTACGGCAGCCGGTGTTTACGGCGGATGTCGTGCGGTTTTAAATGCCACCCTGCAGCGTCCTCTTAAAATCATTACATTTGATGCCGTCCCATCAACCTGTGAAATGATACAAAACGGCATAATCTCTGCAACGATCTGCCAGCAGCCGGACGAACAGGGTGCTTTATCACTCTCTCTTCTTATGGATTATCTGCTGACCGGGAAACTGCCGGAAAACCGTTGTATCTATATGGATCTGAGTATAAAAATAGCTGAAAATCTTTAAGCCACAGGGCTACTTTGTTATCTCATTTTAAAATTCAAAGATTCTTTCAACCATTGCCTGCCAGCTTGCTGACTGCCGGATGATGATCTTGCTATCCTCGCCGCTGATCTGGTTGTGTTCAGTGACATGCTAGCAAATATCGCTGCAAGAAATGCAACACGAATTAAAAAAAGTGCCGTAAATACGGCACTTTAAGAGTGGACCTGACGGGAGTCGAACCCATTAAATTAAGACTCATAATGTCAGCATTTGCGCCACTTTGAACTTTTCGTGACAAATTTCATGACAAAATTTGTTTTACCACTTTATCACTCAATATAGACCTTACCATCCACTCCCGCAGTGATCAATCTTTTATAACGACTCTAACCCTGTTTTCCACGAGTTCTTTCCAACAATTCCATCCGCCGTCAGTCCATGGTTCTTCTGCCATGTCTTTGTCATGCTTTCCGTACCGCTGCCGAAATTGCCATCCGCCGTCGTACCGATGATGATCTGCCATACCTTGACTGCATTGCCCTTGCTGCCTTTTTTAATTGTATTCATGTTGTAATCCTCCGTTTCTTTCACTGTGGTAGTGGTTGCACCGGTGCAACTCTCTACTTTCTTATTATAGAGAGCTGCTTCGGCTTTTCTTCTCCGCTGTAATCCCGGTAATGTTTTACCAGCAGCCTTACAGTACTGCTGCATTGCTGATGTAATCTGATTAATATTTCTTCCAACACACAGCTTTTTCACATTTCCCTGTCCCAGGTTAAAAGCAAAGCTGACCAGAGCATCAAACTGATTCTGGTTGAGTTTGTCTGTAAATGGGACATAGGACGGATTGTTGACATACTTTTCAAACTTTGCCACATCCTGCTTTAAATACTCGTCCGCCTGTGCCTGCGTGATCTTCATTCCTTTATGTACGCCTGCTGTGTGACCGTACCCGATCGTCCACACACCGGCAGAGCACTGATAAGCTGCCAACCGGCAGCCTTCAAACTGTTTGATAAGGGCAAGACCAGCCTGTCCAATTTTTCTATATGCCATGATTATTCCTCACTTTCTTTGATTTCTGTTTTGCTGTCTAACAATTTCTGTGTAATATCCAGTCCTGCAATTAAAAACTGTGGCACATTCACATTCATCTCTACCAAATTTTCCAAGATGCTCCGGATTTCATTTATCAAATATGTAGCAAGGGTAAACCATCCAAACAGCAGTACAAATTCAAGCTGCACGCCTATGACCTCGCCCATTGTTATAAAACAATTCGATATGAAAAAGGCAAGTCCGATCACCACCCAGTACCACACCTTTTTAAAGATGCCCTTTGCTCCGATGGCACTCGACTCATTCTTTTTATAGAATCTTGCCTTGCAGTACCCGGTTGCATAGTCGATCACATTTAGGATCAGGAATCCGGCAAATAAAAACCAGTACTCGCCGAATAGTGCCGCCCCGATTGTTGCGATCAATCCATAGATCATGTTGATTTTGTCAAATTTCATAAAATCTTCCTCTCTTTCTGCCCGAAGGCTTGTTATTTAAAAGAGCCGGCTACACAACGCATGGTCATGTAATCGGCTCTTAGGCTCTTATTTTTTTCAATTCTGCAATATCCTGCTGCATTGATTTAATCTGATCTCTCATCTCTGCATTTTCTTTTTCTAATATTTCCACACGGTTCCAAAGTTTCTGCACCATGTAAACAGTTAGAAAGATAAATTCCTGATACCGCAATGCGTAATCATAAATGATATTTCCATCTTCGTCTTTACATGGAATTTTTGAAGATTCTACAGGTGTTCCGTCATCATTATATTCCCGATAATCATACCGAATATCCTTACAAAATCCTGCAAACTCCTCTGCCGACATTCCAAGCTCATGCATGGCATCTTCGACATCCTGCGAGATAGCACCAATATGTACACGGTCGCCATCGTTAAAAATAAATGACTTCGGTTTTAATTTTAAAAACAGCTGCTCATACGCTTCCGTTAAATCGATAATATTATGTTTTTTTGTACGATCAGAGGTATTAATAGCGCCTGTTTTTGAAAAAACAGTTGTCCATAATTTATTTTTTGTTCCGCATGACATCTGGTTCGATACATTCGGACAAATGAATGCTCCAGATATATCTAATTGATACCCCGCTCCATGAAGAAACGTCGGAGTTGTATTATTCCCGACATGGCAGTTATTGTTCTTATTTAATCCCAGAATGTCAAGAATTGTTCCGTTTGTATGTGTTCCATGGATATATTTTCCAGATGCAATATCTAAACTTCCCGTTAACGTTCCGCCTGACAACGGAAGATATCCTTTTAATGCGTTGGCAACTGCTGTTATTCTGTTATCAAGCGTCGCATCTCCATTTGCAATGTTTTTTGATAATTTTGTCGTCACATTTTCGTCTCCGCTGATAAGATTCTGCATAATACCAGAATATATAGAATCAACTTCACTTTCTGTATAATATCGTTCATCATGCGTATGGCTGGATGGTGCGTATGTACTCGGTTTACCTGTCACGTCAGACCATGGGATTTTTCCGGTAAATGCAACTTCTTTCAGATCAGAAAACCACTTTACAATCTTTCCGAACAGAGTCGCATGGGATTCACTGCTTTTGAGATTTTCTCTTGCGGATGCTGCCGTAAATGCTGTGGTATTCTCTGCTGTATCTCCCCCGGTTGACACTGCGCCAACATCTTTTGCCGTAAGCACTACATTTCCACGACGAAAAGAATCTTCGTTGACACCTTTAATTCCAGTTACCGGAGTTCCGGCAAGCACGTCCCACTTTTCATCTGATGTTTTATAAATATTGGCACCGGCAGGAATTACATTCCCTGCTCCCTCTTTAAAGTCATCCGTGGTGGTAAATTTGTCTGAAATATTGAACATCCACCCTGTGCTAACATCCGCAAGTGCCGGAAGATCTGCAAATGCAACTGTTCCGTGTGGCTGCAATCCACCTTTAATAGCTTCGGATACATCTTTTGCCTGCTGATAGTAATACTTGGCATTGTCAGAATCCTCGCCCTCTCTGCTTCCTGTACCACCAACAGCATAACTCTGTGCCTTGGTTGCACTTTCTTCTGCAGATTCCGCTTTACCGATGATCTCCGCAGCCTTTTGAATTGCAATATCTGCTTTTTCGGCTGCTGTATCAGCTGACTGACTGGCGGACGATGCTTTCTCCGTGGCTGTGGCGGATGATTCACTGGCGGATGTCTCACTGACTTTTGCGTTGCTTTCGGATGCCGCTGCCGCCGTAGCTGACTTCGCTGCCGCTGTCTCGGACGCCTTGGCATTGTCCTCTGATTTTTTTGCAGCTGTTTCACTGGCTTTTGCGGCATCCTCACTTGCTTTGGCATTGGCTTCAGACGTTGCTGCCGCTTTCTGGCTCAATTCGGCTTTTGCCGCCTCAACCTTAATCTTGGCAAGATAATTTGGTTCTAAATGCTTTTCCTCAATGCTTCCCTCTTTCACGATTGCCGACACCTTGCCGGATGAATCGATATAAAATGCCACTGTATCAGAATCAAGAAATTCATACTGCGTAATCAATGCTGACAGATCTATGTACTGTTTTGTTCCATCAATCAGCGTCAGGATAATCTGCTGTGTAGTTGAATTGTATGTGAAGTTGACAGCGATCTTCTCCATCTGTGTATCGATTGCAATCTTAGAACCGTTCTTTTTTGTGATCGTAATGATTCCGGTCGATTCCTCAAAGGTCACGTCTGCAACAAGAGTTGCTACCTCTGCTTTTGTGGCTTTTGTGGTATCAAGAGTGATTACACGATCATCAATGACATCAATGGCACTATCCATTTTGTTGAGATTTCTTTCATTAAGCGGCGTTTCATCACTCGGATAATCCTCCCAATTAATATCACTATGCGCTTTATTCATGTTCCTCACTCTCCTTTTCCTTTGCAAGCTTCATTTGTTCCCGCTCTACTGTAACCTGCCTGTTTGCCTCTTCCTTGATTTGCTGCAGAATATCCTTAAACACCAGGTACTTAGCTTCGATTGGAACATCCTCGCACAAATTTACATAATTGATAATGTCATTTTCAAATTCACAAATTTTTACATTTATCATAAATTACTCACCTTTTCCTTTAACTGTTCTATCTCGTCATGCTGCAACTGCACTGTGGCAACCAGATCAGCAATCAGTTCCGTATATTTCAGTCCGTAATACTTTTTCCCATTGCTGTCTGAAAACGTTTTTGGACAAATATTCCACCCTTTTTCCGCTTTTTTCAAAACATCCTGTGCAATAAATCCATGATGGAACCCATCTTTTTCGAAATTATAACGATACGATTTTGCACTTAAAGAATAAATAAACTCCGATGATTGTTTTTTGTCCAAGTCTGAAATTGTATTTTTCATCCTTTTATCTGAACCGTCAATCACTCCGCCCCTAAACCCACCAGTTCCGATATCCCCATCCAGATTAATCATGCAGTGGTCCGTGTCTGTTCCGCCCTTATTTAGTGAGATATGATTATATTGAACGACACATTGATGGTTTGGACTTTCAAGTGTTCCTTCTACTGTTTTAAAGCCATCTGTTCCCATCTGAACACATGTACCGCTTCTTTTAAATTCAATCAAATTTGCTGTGCTTTCTTCCGTCTGAATATGCACATACCCGCCAGTTATCTCCATAGAGCCTTTTAATTCCAAAAGTTTTGCTTTGATTTTTATGCCCTCGGCTGACTGGTTGATTTCTGAAATGACGCTGTCTTTTGATACTTTCAAGCTGATCTGCTTTGATGACTGCGTAATCGTACTGGACGCACTCGATGAAAGCTGCTTAAATTTCTTTATCAGAGTCCATTTGTATTTTCCACTGCTTATTCCACCATCTGGTTCGCAACCATAAAACTTTCCAGTATTCTGATCCAAAAAACTGTGTCCAGAATAATACGAAGATGCAGGGTATGTATCTTGTGGATTCCCGAAACCACAATGTGTAACGTCATAATCTTCGGTATCCCATACTGTTAAAGAAGCACTGACTTCTGACCGTATCTTAGTTGCGGTCACCTCTATCTTTCCGGACAAAACGCCCTCTGCTTTGCTTGCTCTCGTAACTTCCGCTGTAATCTTGTCCTCATTAATTTTAATAGCTGCTGCAAGTTCAACTTCCTGCCCCTGTGCTCTTTTTACTTCTGCTGTAATATTATTTGCGTTTTGAGTAATCCGTGATGATAGACCATCGGCTGTGTTTTTCACTTCCGTCCGGATTTCAGTAGCAGTCTGCGTTATCTGCGATATTAATTTCCGCTCTTTAACCTCGATCGTGCTCTGTGTCTTTTCAATCGTCCGCTCTAATACATTGCTTTTTCCTTTAAGCTGTAAAATACTTCGCTGTATACCATTCGCTTTACTCGTTCGGTACTCTTCCCCGTCCGCTTCCAGATCATCCCTTAAAGCCTGTATACCTTTCAAAGTTCTTTTGAAAATATAAGATTCGATCAGTTCGTATTTTGTCGGGATTCGCACTGCATCCCCAACTTCCAGACACGGATTTCCTTTGCAGTCCGCCGTAAACGGACGGTAAATAATACCTCTGATCTTAGAAAGAATATTTTTTGCAATTCCTTTCAGCTCTTTTGATCCTTTACCATAGACAAGAAAATTATCCTCGATCACATAAGCATTGTCTCCAGTACCCACAATCACACCGATATCATTCTTCTGCTCCCGGATCTGTAACTTATTGATTGTTTTAACAAGAAAATCTTCATACTCAGCCGTTATATATAAATCCTTCCCGATACGGTTGCTTTTCGGATCTCTTGGGAACAAATCATCTGCCGGATAAAGATCGTTTCTCGGGTAAAGTCCCTGTATCTCCTGTTCCAGATAAATATAATGAAACTTCCCGTCGCGCCCCATATGCCCCATACAGCCATTGATCTCACAAATACAGGACAACACTTCCTTGCCGCTCATAGATTCGCCTATGGTGCTCGATTCCTCTGTATCAGAACTTGTCTCGCTGGATGCCGTGACTGCAACTGTTTTTTCAATAGACATGCCGTCATTAACCAGTATAATGTCAGCCTGCTCAATCCCGAAGTGCTTAAAAAAGCTGTTCCGGAACTGTTTCATTGTGACCGGATCATAAACTGTAACAGTCGTTTTATTCCCGTCTTTGTCTGTCTGCTGCTCTTTATGGGATGGAAAGACAGTGTTGTACCATGCTGCCACATCTGCATTTAAAATGTCATAAAGGGCATCATATGCAACCACATCTCGGTATTTTCTGTCAGCAGTCGGTGTATCTGAATAACCTTTGAATCTTCCTATTAAAAAAGGCTGATCTGTGTGCCCGCCGATCGTCATTCTGGCGGTCAGCCATTTTCCTTTCATTGGAAGAAAAATATTTGAAACCTTGAATTTTACAGATCCGGCTTCAATGGCACCAAAAGTCAATTCAGACTGTGAACACAGGCTTTCCGTTAATTCAAACTCTTCCTCATGAAATTCAGTGTTTGTGATATGGATTTTTCCATCATCAGAAATAATCTCAAGCTGAATATCAACGCTATTCTGTTTAAATAAATCAGCATATTTAAAATCAATCATCCAATTACACCTCCATATCCGATAAATGCCAGCCGGAATGATCCATACTGGACTGTCCATTCATCTGCATAATCTATCTGATACTCCACGTCGGGCATATAGCAGTCCATCGTTACATAATTACCGATTTCCGGCATCCATGCGGTAACAAGCGATTTCTTTTCGATTGCATGGGAATATTGGGATCTGATACTGTCCATCAGCGGACGCAATGCAGCTTCGTCTATATCTCCCGGTGTTTCCCATTCCATTTTTATGGAAACGTTACTCAATGCCTCCCGGTGCAGTATCCCGTTCGCATCCCGGTAGGTATCAAGATCCTGCCCCTTGATACCGCATTTATACTTCTTTGCCTCTATATACCGGAAAGGAACTGTGTAATTGCCTACTTTTATTAAAAATCCGCTGTATGCCATTTATACGCTCCTCTCCTAAAAGTCAAATGCCGGACTTCCGGTTCTCCGGTAATAGTCGTTTGCCTCTTCCTTTACAATTTTGAAAATCTTTCCTTCGTCCGCTACGATCCGCACCGTCTGTACGCCTTTCATCTCACTTGCGATCATTTCTGCAAGCGGTTTCATGTAAGACAGGTTATTTTCGAGCGGAAGTACTGCTTCGCGTCCTGCTTCTCCGATGTTTGCGAGAGTGCTGCCGGTTGTGATACCACCGTTTGCAAGACGTGGGATGGAAACATTGCTGATTGTCGGAATGCTTAACCCGAACTTATTTCCACCTATGATTGGTACCCAATCAGGAATATCCCATTGCAGTCCGTTCAAAGCACCTATCATCGTGTTTAAACCGTTTATCATTCCATTCGCCATTTTCTCTACGCCGCCAAGCATTGTATTGATAATATTTTTGACTCCGCCCCACATATTTTGAAAAATATTCTCCACCTTTTCTTTCATATTATTAAGTGTGGTAATGACGTTGTCTTTTACATCCGTAAATGATTTTTTCGTATTATCTTTGAATTTTTCAATGATATCACTCACTCTTTCCCACATACCTGTCAATCCAACTTTAAGTCCCTCGATGATATAATCGCCCATTTCTGCCATTACAGTCGATGGGGAATGGATGCCAAAAGCATTCTTGAATCCTTCGATAAATGGGTTAAAAATATTTTCTACAATCCATGTTCCAACATTTTTCAATGCATCCAGTATTCCGTTATAGAGTCCCTCGATTACATTTCCACCAGCCTCTTTAATGTAGTCATTGAAGTAATCCTTTACATTATCCCAAGCGCTTTCGAGTAAGTCCCAAATACTATCCTGTAACTCAATAGCGGCCTTTAATGCCTGGAAAAGAAGTTCTGCAACACTCTCCATTGCACTCGCCCAGTCAAATCCTTTCAATAAATCCGCTATGCTTTGCGCTATGTATGTTGGTATCCCGCTCCAATCAATCTCATCAATTACACCACTAAGAAAATCACATAATCCCGCCAGTGCGCTTGATAATGTATCTCCGATAACTCCCCAGTCAAGCGTTTCAAAAAATCCTCCAATGGCATCAATGATTCCCTGTCCCAAGGCTTTCCAGTCTGTATTTTTTATTATTTCATCCAAAAATGCGAGTAACCCTGTGACCGCAGTTCCGATCGTTTCTCCGAACTCCGTCCACTTGATATTCTGGATTGCATTTGACAATGCCTGTCCTACGCTCTGCCCCATTTTTCCCCAATCGAGTGTCGAAACAAATCCATATGCTGTATCAATAGCCGCATTCAAACCATTGCTGATCGTTGTCCCCAACAGACTCCAGTCCAAATTATCTACCAAACCGTTTATTCCAGTAGCCAGTCCAGATCCCAGTTTTGTCCAGTCAACTGTTTCTAAGAATGTATTCAAAAATATAAGTGCTGTATTAATTCCCTGCGCAAGTGTATATCCTAATAAATTCCAGTCAAATTCACTTACGAACCCATTTATCAACGTACCAATTCGTTTTCCTGTCTTTTCTGCTTCTGCCTGGATAGAATCCCACGGAATACTTTTCATTGCACTGTTGAGCTTATCTGCAATGATTTTTCCGAGTTCTGTCCAATCCTCACCGGATAGTATATCTTTTATCTTTTTAATATTGTCTGATATCGGCATATCTTCATATGACACACCTGCAGTTCCGTTTCCGCCGCCACTGCCAGAATCATTTGAACTGATAACATTCAGTTCATCAAATCCCTGTAATGCACCCTTCGCTTTCTTAGCGGCATTCGCAGTGCCATTTAAGGATTTTGCATAGTCTACCTGTTGGTTCTTCGCTTTACTCCATGTTCCTTTTCCAGAAAGTGCAGAAAACAACTGATTTAAAAGGTTGACCGCTTTGGTAAGCCAGTTGCAGAGTGTTGTTAAAGCCGGTGCCAATGCACTGACAATCGGGACTGCTGCTGCACCGATCGCATTTTTTAAATTCGTTGCCGATGTTTTAAGTTCTGACATTTTCTGATTGAAGTCACCGGAATACTTTGCGTAATTCTGGATTCCCGACTTAATACTATCAATCATCGCCCGGAACGCTTTTGAAACCCACTGAAACACCAATATTGTTAGAGCAATTTTCTTTACTCGTTTACCAAATTTTTCAATCATTCCGCCTGATTTCTTGGTATGATTAAAAATACTATTGAAAACCCTTTTTGCAGCACTTCCAACCGAAGATAAAGCACTTTTTGCTTTTCCGACCGTCGGAATCATGCCGGCAATCGCTGTCTTTGCCTTTTCAGCAGCTTTTTGTGTTTTGCCAAGACTCTGCTCGCCCGTATTTCCAGCTCTGGCTTCCCTGTCTGCAGCTTCATTCATGCGTTGATTTAAAATCTCCATCTGGCTATTTACATCTCTTAAACGCTCTGCTTTCTGCTGATATTCTGTTGTGCTTTTAGGATCAACATAGGCGGTACTGGTATCTCTCATTGCCTGCAACTCTCCGTTGGCATACCGTATTGATTCCGATAATTGTTCTGCGTCATACTGCATATTTTTAAATGTACGACTATCTGTTTTACCGCCAACAGCTTTAAAACGTTCCATACGCTCTAATAATTTATCTAAAGCCGCATTGTCTTTATTAAGCTGATCTTGTACTTGCTGATACTCTTCTGTCGGAATCCTCATCTGTTCTATCTGCCGCATCTGATCGGTAAGACGCTGTGATTCCCGCGTCAGTTTCTGAAACCGTGACTCCAACTGCAAAAGGCTGCTGGATGCATCTCCATTTTCAATTAATGTCCTTATTCTGATTTCTCCATCATATCCACCAGCCATATGCAATCCTCACTCCCTAAACTAATCCCAGTTCCTTTTCTGCTTTCTTCTTTGCTCTGATCTCTGCCATCATCTGATCGTATTCGTCAATCTTTGTTTTCTCATCCTCGGTATACTCTTTCTTTTCTTCTGGCTGCTCTAATGCATACATTTCCTGTGCTTCCTTGATCGCCTGTCTCTCTTCTTTTCCCATCTTGGATGTGATTTTCTTCCTACGAATCTCTATGACCTGTTGGAATGATGACTGTTTATAAGGCATATTCCAGAGCAGACCATTGAACATCCACCAGTGCATATCATCCAAGGAGAGATCGATCCCATATATCTGCCGGAAGTCTGCATAAATACGCCACTGGTCAATGTCGTAATCTACCAGTCTGCGGTTATCTTTTGATGATCCCGGTTTGTCATGGAACCAGCCATTTAGAAACCACTCTACACACTGACGAAGATCATCCCCGTCCGGGTGCTCCCGTTCATCGAACAGCAGATAGATCAGTGCATCACTCTTCTCATACTCATTCAGTTCTTTGTCATACTGCACAAGGAATACCTGTATGCCGATACGAAATGATGTATTAACCTTGTACCCGTTCCATTCCTCAGGCAGCGGATCAAGCATGACGTTAATCATGCCCGTGCTCCTTTTCTGCCGGAGTTATAGCGTTTTCTGGTCATCTCGTAACGCTTGCCGAAGAGCTTATTCATGACCGGGATGATCTTCTCGACAAATTCCACCAGTGCCGTCTCATCCGGCGTGAAATCTCCATACACGTTCTTTACCGTATCTTCCCCAAACAGACCGTCGATCTCTGCTGCGATCTGTTTCAGGTACTTCACCCGGATTCTGTTTGCCTGTAAAACTGTCTCAACATCAACCTTGTCAGTGTTTGTTTCATCCTGTGCATGTTCTTTCTTCCATGCTGCCGCCTCTTTCTCACAGTTCTCGGAGATTCTTTCCAGTTTGTTGATGACCTGTCTGAATTGCTCGGCTGTGTCGGCATCTGCGACATTGATGCTCAACACGGTAATGACATCCCCGTCCTCATTTTTAATTGCAATTTTTCTGACACCACTGTCTAACACTAATTCTTCCATAAATTACCACCCTTTCAGAAATCGGGCCGGACCGAAAGGAACCCACCCGATTATGCTAATTTTTGATTAACACCGTTTATTATTTTCCTGATGTACCGGACGCTTTCGCCGCCCATGTAAATGTGCCATCACCGGCGATTGTGATCGTTCCCAGTTCTACCGCACCATTTCCGTTGATCTGAATCGAAGATGTCAGCGTATCGCCGCCGGAGCCGCCTGTGCTTGACGGGCATACCGTAACCGGGACGCGGATGCAATCGCCTGTATTTTTTGTAATGTCTGTTTTGTAATATCTGTAATAATATGTCTCGCACTGCTTTCCAGTCGGGAACATTTTAAACATCGTGTCAATTGCAGTCTGCATATCATCAGACATATAATCACGCTCCGGCGTTGTCGAAAACTCATATCCCTTTACCGTGTTATTTGCGTTTTTCATGTTGACGTACTGGGTTGACTCTGTATTCGGTCCCCAGTCCTCCGTGATCTCTTTGTAGCCATCACCCATCTCTACGATCTTGGCTGTGCTGCCGACGAGAGTACCAATATCAAGTAATGACACCATGTTGGTACGATCTTCTGCGAAAAACTGTAAATTCGTATTCATAATGAATGCCCTTTTCTTCATGACTTCTTATCCTCTCTTTCCTATTTCTTGTAAAAATATTTCAGCTGCATATTCACAGCATATATAACCGTTTTATCATCCTGTTCACTGCCAAACACTGGGGAAGTCCTTGCGATTGACTGCAATGTCAGATGCGGATCCTTAAATTCGATCCCGCTCTCTTCCATCCATGCCGCAAGGCTGTTTAACATCTCCTGTGCTTCAATGCTTGCCTTATTGGTAGTTGGGGCACACTTATAAACCATCTGAAATGGCATCTGTGCCACATAACTGCCGCTGACATACTTTTTCAAATATACCGCTCCCTGCATTGGGAATAATCCGATAGACCTGTCTGTATTGACAGAGTTCCATCTTATCGTCGTATTGTCAGCCTTAAACAGCTTGGGATAATCCGGATAAGCCATAGCAAGCGCAAGGACACCTTTCTGTGCGTTCTCTGCATCCTGTATGGTAAGTTTTTCCTTCTCTTCCATTTACACGCCACCTACTTCAAAATGAGGAAGAATATCCTCGTATTTGTCGATGTTCGTTACCTTATAGACATCATCAAAATTGTTTCGCATCCATTCGTAAGCGTCCGTTTCCGGCAGATCAACGGCTGCCTGATCTCCCTTAACAAAAAAATCTTCCGTGGAATGAAATGTGATGTAATTCTTCTTTTCATCCTCCGTCAGTGCATCCCACGCTTTCGGCTCCATGTATGTTTTGTTGACATCACCAATACATACAAACAGCTTTGCCGCATCTGCACTGTCCATGCCGCTCTTGGAGACATTTGCTCCCTTGGTTTCCACAAGGTCTACGCCCTCGAGCAGGGTCGGATAATATATTTCCTCTTCGGTTTCCGCGTTGAATGAGCGATTGAAAAGGGTAACTGTTTTGTTATCAAAGAATCCCATATTTATTCCTCGATTGTTTCAATGCCATATTCTTTGGCGCAAGTGTTCTCGATCTTGCATCCGCGATAGTTCTTCCATTCTCCAATGAAATAAGCCACATCGGCAGTTGAAAGAAGCTCTAATGATTTCCCAAGAAACCACAGTGGTTTTGCGTCATGCGGTGCAGACTGGAAAAAACTGTCGATAACCTCAACATCTTCTCCATTGAACTTTTCCTTTACAGCCGAAACTGCCCTTTCTCTTTCTTTAAGGATCTGCTCATCCGTCTTATCTTTCATTGGCTGTGAAATAAAAATTCTCTTCATGTTTTCCTCCTAATATCCTGCATATAATAATCCGGTGCCGGACAGGTATTCGCACACCGTGTCATAACACAACCGGTTCTGTGCTACCTTATCCCCAAGCACCTTATCAATAAGTGTTTCATTTGTTCCAAAGCTGATCGACCGCCCACCAGAGGACATTGACTTCACATTGCCGCCTTTTTCATCACTGGCATGACTGGTCTTGAAATCTATCTGATAGAGCAGATCTGCAAGTGCACAGGTGGCTTTCTGGATCCGTTCGTCAAATTCTGTTCGGGTATCATCGTTGATGTTCCCATAGGTCAGCTGATCCAACTTCATAGATGCTTTATCTTCCCACTTGGGGAAAAGGGATTCCTCGATAGAATCCCCATAGTATTTTTCTTTGTAGAAGTCATATGTGGTGTATCCCATCAGAAATCCCCTTTCTTTATGCCTGCTGTGCCGCCAAAAACTCCTCGATGATCTCGGCTTTTACAGTTTTGGTGATGGTGTATCCCTTAAATGCCGCAAGTCCCTTGATCTGGTCAACTTTCAGAGCATCCAGTTCCTCTTCTGTATATACATGATCTGCTGGTGCTTCCACTGCTGTCACTACTGGAATAGATTCTGTTGTTACAGAATGGTCCGATGCAGGCTGCACTGTGCCGACAATCACACCATCCAGCTTTTCTGCAAACAACTCAATGCCGGACACTACAGTATCTTTGCAGGTAAGATTGTCATAGTCTGCAACTTCATGAATACCAATATATCCGGTATCGTCCGATGTGAAATTGAATGCCTCTCCAAGATCTGCGCCGTTTACCGCAATGTAATACAGAACCACATTGTCTGATATGGTAGAGTATACTGCTCCTTCCGGCATGGAAGAGTTCATGAATAAAGTACCGTAGCCAAGAAAATTCTGTACATAAGTCATCCCGAATGCTGTCTGTGTCGTGATTTCCTGATCTCCAAGGTAATCGTACACTGTAGCAGGATTCACAAAATGTACGGCTGCCACATCATCTGTATCAAACAGATTCAGTAATTTTCCCATATTCGTCGCAAGTACCTTTTTCAGATTTGCACCCGAAGTTTTCTGGGTTCCTGTTCCAAGGAATGTAAAGAAATTGGATCGGATGCCGCGCTGAACATCACGGAGCATTTCATCTGTTGTCATGTTTACCGCCTGATTGAATCCATAGGTTGTAATGGATTCCGCTGTGGTTGCTTTTCTCCATTTCTTAAGCGTGATCTCTTTGTAGGTAATTGCCTTGATCTTGTATTTAGATAACGGGATTGTCTCTCCCTCTGCAACAACTCCATTCTCTAATGTTCCCTCTGCCTTATAGGTCTTTAACACCGTTCCAGCTTCTTTAGGAATCTTTCTGGTGATTCCAAGTGCTTCGATCAGTTTTGCAACCGAATAGTTAAATCTGGTAACAAAATCAAGTTCGCGGATCTGCGCATCCGTCATATCGGTTGTCGTAATTAAATTATTTTCTGCTGGCATAATCATTCTCCCTTCTGAAACAGACCAATATTTTCCTTAATGGCTCTCTGACGCTCTGACGGGTCCTTCATAGCCATGATCTGGTCTTTTGTTAATGTCTCCCCAGTATTGTTCTTCTGCTGGGCTGTAAATTTTGCTTTGTTCTGCTCAAGATGCTGCTGCTCTTCATTTACAAAAGCACTTGCATCTTTCTTTTTAGCATCTTCCAGTAAATCATTGAATCCAATTAACTTGCCGTCTTTTACTGACACACTGGCAGCAATGTCCGCCATAATTGCTTTCTTTGCTGATTCAGAAGAAAACTTGATACTCCCACAGGCTTCTTTTAACAGATCATTTTTCTCGCGTTCTGCCAGTTTTGCACTGTAATCCTTTTCTGCAAGTTCTGCTTTCTGCTTCCACTCATCACGTTCTTTTGTGATGGTGTCAAAGTCTTTTCCCTCAAATCCTTTCAGGGTCTCTTCCGCAGTTTCCGCACGCTCTTTATAGCTGTCACGTTCGGCTTCTGTTTTCTGCATTTTCTTATCAAGTTCGGCTTTAGAATATAATTCTTCACCCATACTCTTCTTGACGGCTTCTTTCTGCTCATCTGTCAGTTTCAAACCAAGTTTTTCCAATTCACTGATCACTTTTACCATATTCCTTACCTCTCTCTTTCCAAGTTGTTGCTCCGGTCAGTCCGGCACGATTGAGCTGCTATTTACTCCATAGCTGGCAAAATACAAAGAAAAAGCACGCCCCAAGACAGGACGTGCCATCACATCCTATAATTTTTCTAGGGTAGCGGGCAGATTCCTACGCTCCGTCCGGTGCTTTTCATTTGTCAAGTATATTTTATCATGGGAATATAAAAGATTTGTGCCAATTTTTTGCACACAAAAAGCGCCTGTATTTCAAGACGCTCTTTGTAACGTATTATAAAAGGAGTACAAGAATGAATGAGTAAAACCCATCTGGCAATATTATAATAACTCATGTTTAAACATAATTTGTGCCAAAATGAAAAGATAGTTGTATTCTCTTAAATATTTAGTCTACCCTCTCTGATTGCAGAACATATCATAGATAATGATTCTGTATACCCCAGTACTTTTTGTTTATCTGCTTCGGATGCATCCGATTTTAAAAATTTCCTTACTTCATCCTCCACTTCGAAAAATTCTTCTTTTGTGTGCTTTTTCTCATTCATTTTTGCAATCAGCTTGTCTGCTTCACTTGAATTTTCAGTAATGGTATATTTTTTGTTATATTCTTTTATAGTTTTTATTAACCCCTTAATATCTGCCATTTCTACCGCCTTTCAACCTTTGAACAAATCCCATGACATCATTGTAATCTTCAAATGAAGCACCTGCTTGTCTCAAGTGTTCGTCAACCCTATTTTCTAACCATTGATACCGTTCTGGAAGCGGAATATTAAATATTTCCTTTGCAAACTCCATATCCGTTCCAAATGAAAAACTTTCATTTAATGCCTGTAAAACAAGCGTTTTATCTTCATACGCATACGTGTTTATAATATCCTTTTCTTTACATATTTGCTGTTTTAACCATTCAACTGTCGCTTCTTCGATATATTCGTTTGCACTATATACATCTGAATTATAATGGCTTGCAGAACAAGAATGAAGCATCTCATGCCACACAACTCCATCATCAGCCGTACTTACAAGTGAAATGTTACATGACCATTCCTTTCTTCCTATTGTTTCATCTTCTATCAGCGAATTATCAATCACAATATTTCCACTCCACTTCGACGGTCTATCAGAATACTGTGTTATTTCTTCCTTGATCTGCCGCGCGGTCTGCTCAAACTCTTCCTTTGTTCTTTTAGTATAACCCACGTTCTTAGCTTTTTCCATTGGAGTTTTTACAGAATTGCTATAAGCTGTCGCCCTGCCATTCGCAACTGCAGACTGCTTTTTCTTAAATCCTGCTACCTTTATCCGATCAGCCTGTGTCTGCAATTCATTATCCGCACAGAACTGTTTATATTTCTGATTCTGCATCCGGAGCTTATACGCAAGTTTATCATATTGTGGCTGCAACATATCTTTTACATCCGTTTCTGCTATGCCGCTTAACTCTGCCTGTTTTGCCAGCAATTCGCGCTTGGTCTGCCGAATAGCACGCTCCATTGATCTCTGCTGCTGTTGTTTCTCATACAATTCCTGACTCTCGTGCACATTAATTTTAGGATTTCCATCTGCATCAACATAAGGATTTCGCAGAGACTTATCCCACGGCTTATGGGAATGCCTGCAATTATATCCATGCAGTCCAAGAGGATCTACAACTTTCCCTTGTCCTGTCTTTGGATCTACGGTGTATCCGGTTGCATCTAACAGATTTGGTGCGTCTTTATCACTCCCGACGATTTTATATACTTTTCCCTGCCAATGATCGTGTGATGGTATTCCATCTGGGAACTTTTTGCTATGCCGCGCTCCCATATGTGCCGATACAAGAACATACTCTATTCCTTTTTGCGCTATGTATTGATTAGTTACCTGAGCAGCCGTCTGATTCATAGAAGTAACAACACAACAACGCACTGCCGCTTCTAAAGAACGCCTGGCACCCGTCGGATAATCAATCACAACGCCGCTCTGTGCATATCTGTCAAGCACTTCACATATTGCACTGTTATACGACTGCATACCAGATGCCACACGGTAATCTACCTCATTCAGCATATTGAGTAGATCTCTCTGTGTCTGTAACATAGTTGTCCGCGTAAGGTTATTCAATTCTCCGAATGTTTTCATCATTTCGGCATTCATTGCCATGATGGCTGCATTATTTTGCAAAGGTGTTTGAATATCTCCAAGCCGTTTTAAAACCTCTGCATCATCAGAGAATGATGTCATAACACTATCACGCAATAAACGCTGCACTTCGTCCCTGCTCTTTCCTGTCATTTGTGAAATTCTTTTTACAATTTCAGTATGATGCAATCCCATCTGCTGGAGTTTCCAAAGTTCCCGATCAGTAGTGCCAGACATTTCCCCGGATTTTATCAAACGCATTGCTATATCACTGATAATCCAATCTTCCAGTTCCTGATACATTTCTATCAGTTTATCTGATTTTCCGTAAAAATAATCCGGCGTTAACATTATCCTCTCCCTGCCTCTCTTTTAACCAAATCAACCCATTCCTGACCATGCGTTTCCTTCGCCCTCTCAAACCAATGATCCGTAGCTTCCGAATGCCCGTTCGCATCGTAGTGCAATGGTCTGCCAGTCGGATATTTCTTTTCTCCGCTGTGCGCCCATGATCTTCCATCCTCTGTCAGATACAATTCTCCCATATACTGATAATGCGCATATGGCACATTCGTCTCAATCAATCCGGGTTCAATAATATTCGTCGCTCCTACCATAGATCCCTGTTGAAACGGCATATATGGAATCATGTCATTCAAGACCTGCATGTCCAGTTTATCCTGTGCGCGTCTAAGATTTCCGTCAATTCTGCTTGTATCAAGTCTTATATTTACGTTTCCAACAGTCCTGTCGTACCTCATTTACATCCCCCATACTGTAATGGCTGCACTTATCATTAAGAATCCCCAGTAAATTGTGTCGCATATTTTTTTCTTTTTCCTTGCCTTATCCATTTCATCTAAAAACGAAATACCAAATAAAAGCATGATTATTTTTAACACCATTTCTATTCCTCTCCATACAGTCCCTGATTTAATTTTTCCGCTTCTGCCGCATCCATTTCTGCCTGCATCTGTCTGGCTTCATCCTCAGACATATTCTCAAACTTAACAAAATACATCCACGCCGGCACTTTACCGGCTGTCACATATCCCCACCATGTTTTTTTATCCTCTTCGTAGTTGTAGCAAATATCTCCAAATCCATAATCAACTTCGTATATTCCGACAGGAGACTGATTATACAGATCCGCATACTTATCAATAGCATAGATCAGATCATCCATTGTCATTTGCAGCTTATCCCTCATATCCTTTATAAATTGAATAGTGCGCTGCTGTGATGCTTCAACGCCGGTTGCTGTCTGAATGCCGGTCATGGAATCAAATGAAAAATATCCGTTCGAATAGCCGCACTTATATGCAATGATTGATAAAATATTGTTGATTCCCTTGATTCTGGTATCAGTATTGAGATTCGGATTGATCTCCTGATAAAAGTTCTCCGGTGATTCTGATAGTACATTCTTTACATATCTTGGTTTTTTCAGATATTTGCGGATAACGTTCCCATCCGAATCCTTTACAGATCCTTGAAACATCAGACGATCATCTGCCAGTACAATGCGCTCGCTGTCAAATATCTCCCCTGCATTCCGACTGTATGCAACATCCAGATCTTTCAGCTCTTCCAGTGCCTCCGCAAAAATACTCATGCCCAATGGAGACTCAGGTTCAATATTGTTTGCCATTGGTGTTTTGAATACCGAAAATAAAGGCTTCTCTAAATTTTCTATTGCAGCTTCCGGCATCAATCCTTTCCACGGTGTTTTTTCCATATCGATTGGCACACCCAAAGAAGTGGAACTGCTTGATATAAAACACCTGTTGCTAACCAAATATATATTATCCACAAACCTGTGATACTCCAGCCGCTTATAAAATTTCTTTGATTGCTCATAGAAATCAAAGAAAATTCCTGCGCATATATTGCCGTTCCCATCAATCTCCGTCGGCAGGAATCGCTGCGGATCAAAACAGTCAATTCCATCCCCGTTCGGTTTTAGAATAACCGTACCGTTTACACATCCCTTTTCCACATACTCACGAATCTTAATGAACATATTGTCAATAACTGCCTGTAAATAATCCGCTCTTGGTGATCCGCTGATCTTAATAGATAAGTCAAGGCAGGTCAGCCTTGCTGTTTCCGACGATACCGACTTGGCAAAGTTGATTGTCTTTACATGATTCTCTTTATTTACCCATGCCGGATGCCCTGCATAGATCTGATTCCATGTTCTGATTGCTGTATCCATTGTATCTGACAATAAAATATCTGTATCAAATATCCTCTTTGCATCTGCTTTGAAAAACATTCTATTCCACCATCCTTTTATTGCTGCTATAATTCCCATGCTTCACCGCCTTATATAAGTCCTCTGTTATATCTGCGCGCTACTGTATAAATAAAATATCTGATGAGATCCATGTGGTGATCGTATTCCTTAATCACGCGATCCTCGCCTACTGCTTTATCATCCCATGCATACGCGCCAAACTCCTTCTGCGTCTCGGTGCAACTCTCATGTATCTGCAGCATTCCGAGGTTCAGATACTTCGTTACCTCTTGAATCCCATTCAGCACATCATTGTTGCCGTCTGTGCAGGTAAACTCTCCATACTTCCGGATTGTCGCTTTCATAGCTGCAGCTGACGGATCAATGACAATGGATGTGATTGGGAAATCCCCCGCCACCTCCTGGATCATCTTGTAATATGCTTCATTATCTATGGTCACTCCGGTTTCTCTACCTGAGTAATGACCTTCCCGGAGCATCCGCACCCTTCCGCTATTCTGCAGTTCCATCAGGCCTACCGCGAATGGGTTCATAGTTCCGTAATCGATGGATAGGTAATAAGACGACTGTGAGCTATACGCATACTCTCCATGAAAGATGTTCCTTTCCTTGTCGAACATACCATAGACCAATCCTTCTGCAATCACCCATAAGCCAAGGATGAAGCGATCATAGAACACGCCGCTATACATTGCCCTATATCTTTCCTTGACCCTCTCCGACAGAGACAAGTTATCATCCATCGTAAAATGAAGATAGATCAGCTTCTTTTCATCAGCCTTATCAATCCAATTCAGCTTGAACCAATGGCTCGGACTGTCCGGGTTACAGTTGAACCAGAACTTGGAACCATCAACAGAACATCGTCCGGTTGCCTGGTTCACAAATGACTCCGGCATCAGTGCCACTTCGTCGAAGAACATTCCGGCAAGTGTGATACCCTGAATCAGATCCTGTGACCGCTCATCCTTACCGCCAAATATGTAAAAGAAGTTGACCGTATCTCCTTTGCTGATCTCGACCATGTTATCTGATCTATGATCCAACACCTTGTATCCACGGCTACGGAGCATCAGCTTCAACCAAAACAATACATTTCGTCGAAATGATCCGATTGTCTTTCCTGCCATTCCGAGATTCTGCATATTAAATGCACTCATCGCCCACAGAACAAAACTTAACGACATGCACAATGTCTTACCGCTTCGGATTGCACCATCTGCTATGATTCCATCCTTCCCATTTACCGGAGAATCCTTGCACCACCATGTAAGTACTTGCTTCTGTTTCCTCGAAAATGGTTTGAATGCAAATCCGTTCTGCTTATACTTCTGCTTCATCCGGATAGCATTCTTCATTACATTTTCTTTTAGTTTACGCACCCGCCGGTCAAAATCTGTCCAATCAATCATCCGACCACACTTTCTTTGCTGTGTCGTTCAGAGTATCCAAGAAGTTGTCCTGCTCCGGTGCATCCTCTGTAGCATCCTTGGTCTGCATCTCTATTTTAAGCAGATCAACTTCCAACTTGCGTTTGTCAATCTCCTGGCTATGTTTCTGTGCATCCAGTGCAGTAGGAATCATGTAAATCTCCTTTAGATTTTTCAGTGCCCCAGTCACCTGAGACAGTCCCAGTCTATCAATAGGACCGTTCGCAATGTTGATATGCTCAGTCTCATCTATAACTTCCCTGGTAGGCTTTCCGATCGCAGTATCATCGTTATACTCAACCGTCTTAACCTTTTTCTTATCCTTTACGATATACTGTTCCAGTTCCCCTAGCGCCTGCTCTGCTTTCTCCGCTGCTCTATCTGCAATGGATAAAAGGCGTACTATCCTGTCCGCGTCTGCATCAGAGGATTTTTCCAAGGCTTTTTTCTTTGTATCCTCTTTGTACTCTCTTCTTTTGTCTGACCATTTTCCTTTTGCAGACTGATCCATAACTGTCTGAATTGGAATTGAATATTTCTCTGCCAAGTCCTCTAAACTGCAAGGCTTTCTGCTTATGTCTGTCACATACTCATGTTCTATCTCTACCCATGACACGGATTCCGAACGTTCGCTTTCGTTCGCTTTGTAATCCGAACGTTCGTTATCCCAATCGTATGTATTTTTCCATCTGCGAATGGTCCCCTCAGGCTTTCCCAGTTGGTCAGCGATATCTACCAACTTCATGCCGCTCTTATACAGTTCATACGCTTTATCGCTCAATGGATTTTTCTTTGCTGCCAACCGATCATCTCCTTTCATGGCAATAAAAAAAGATACCGCATCCATCAAGGACATGGTATCTTTTACAGGTGTCCGGATTAACCACCGGAGCCTCACATTGCTGTGCGTTCTCCTTCCTAAACTACTCCCTGTTAATATGATGATACCATGTTTTTAATACCCTTTCAATCATGTTCGCTTCTTTTTTGCTTACGTTAAAAGTTCCCTTTTCATCATGTTTATACCCTTTATGTGTATGGGGATCCGTTTGCACGCCTTTTACTGCATGAGTGTGTCCCATATCCACCTGTTTATAACGTTTGTCGTGTTTATCGTAATAAGTGATATTTTTAATTTCATTTTTTGCATTAACAGTCGCGTACACTCTTCCATTGGTCATCGTCTCCATCGGTGGTTTTGCAGATCCAGAATCATTGTATCGAACAAATTTGATATTTCCGCTCTGATGCAATGTTGTATACTCACTGCCATACTTCTTCCCCTTATCACTTAATCCGCTACTTGCTCCTCTGCCGCCCATATAATATCCTCTCAAAGACTTAAAAATTTATAGCCATTCTTCTTTGCATATTTCACAGCTTCTTCTCTCGATTTAAAACTACTTCTAACTTTTTCTTTTATCTTGATTTTCTTTTCGTGATAATTATCTTCGTCATCCCAATGTGACAATACATCTCTGGTACCAGTCATATAGAACACCGTTCCATGTGGTGTATTTTCCTTACTTATGACAACATTTCCACTTAATTTCCCAAATCCGCTAGAGCCACCACGTCCACCAAAAAATTGTAAATTCACTACCACTGCGCCACCTCCACCTCATGCCACTTCTCGCTGAACTGTTTGACATGTACAATATTTCCTTTACACTCATCTGGGACTCTGCCATAAAAAATAATCTGTGTAGGCTGTAATCTCTCTACCATCTCAAGATAGCCATCCAAAAACCGCTGTTTCTTTTCTGTGCTGTTCTGTGTCCCGACAGAAGAAACCGCAACAACACCCTGTGTAGGTTCTCCATCAAAACACCATTCAAACGACTTCCGATCGCTCCAGCAAATCGTAGGAATAACATTGATTCCATGCATCTGCCAGTACGCGCCGAGCCAGTGCTTACGGTAATGGTTATAGATCTGTAACGACTTTGGAAAATCCGTATACAGACTGAAATCCGGTGTCAGCACATACTTAAACCGTTGCAACATTGCCGTGTACTTATCCGGGTCTGTCCATACTCTGGTAAACTGGTAATCATCCAGGAAGAAATGTACTGCCTTATTCTCCGGTTCTTTTGCGTTCCTCGCATAATTGAATCCGATAAATTCTGCATTATCAAATTGTACAGGCTCTAACTCCGGTATGTCATACTGCCCGACTCCATCAAATAACATCCTCTGTGCATTTTCGTAATTTCTCTGTGTTTTATACATGGCATAGTCCTTTCCTCATATCATAATTATAAGACAGGTCAAGCATGGATTTGTGCCAACTTTAGGGCATAATAAAAGAGAGGCTGTTATTCCTCTCTTCCCCATACAATCATATACTGCCCGTTCTTTTCTTCCACCAAATGCGCCATTCTCTGCCGCATAAGCCTCTGCGCTGTGCCCTTTCTCCTGTAAAAGCTACGCCTGCTGATTGGAAGAATGCCGTAGTGTGCTTCAAGCATGTCGTAACTGGTCCCAATAATGATTGATTCTGTCAGTTTATCAGCTATGATGCTGTCCACGCTCATGCAGATCTCGTATACTTCTTTTTCATCCACGCACATTCCCCCTTTCATTTTTGCGCAAAAAAATACCAACCATCGAATATTGACGGTTGGTATCGAACAATTATTTAACATCTATTTTAATTTGATAACTCGAATACTGTGGATTTCTTTTCATAAAATCATTGAATTCATCTTTAATCCAAATGTACTTCTCTCTCACATTCAGCGGTAACTTAATATTAAGTAAATTTTTTTCTAATAATTCTTTTATTTTTTTTATTCTGTATATGAGTTCCTTTTGGGAAATATCATGTAAATACATTAATGCAGTATCTATATAATAGATATCTTGTGTATCCTTCTCAAGTAAATTGAATAATTCAAAATATACATCTGTATCTTTCATTTTACTCTTATATTCTATGATTGAGGAGGTATCGACTACAATTCTTGGATATTTCGATATATTGTTTTCCAATTCATACGCAGAAACTAGTCCTTTGCCATACATAATCGCTTCATTATAGTAGAATTTTCCATGTGACACTCCACCCCTTAATAAAATACCATTTGCCAACAATAGTTCCTGTATCTTTCCACAGCAATATAATACAACTGTCAATGCGGGAGGGATTGAATCATCACAGGCAACAACTATACTATCTGACATAATTCTATAGAAAATAGGAACTATGTCAAATTCTTTTTTCAAATTATCAATAATACACTGAATCTGCTCAAATATATTTAAAATATCTTTTTCTTCTTTTTCGCATACAATTTTTTTGAATCCAAGAATATCTAAAAATCCTACATAGTACATTTGCAAACTGTTCCTCCATGACAAGATATCGAGATTATACCACTCCAACCGCCAATATTCAATTATCAATGTACTACATCTTTATATTTATTTCCCTAACATTAAATAATTCTATTGTCCCATTTTATAACCCGAATAATAGGCACGCGGGTATTATCCTGCCTGCCTATTATCTCCTTACGCTGCCATTTCATCATTTAAACATGATTCAATAACAATCCATAACTTTTTCATGAAATTTAATGCCACAGGTCTATCTTTACAAGCAGCCATCGTCTCCTGTTTTATCTGCTGCTGATCTTCTTTCGATATCCGATTAAGATAAACGATTATTTCTGCCACGTCTGGAATAATAGATACATAAAGTTCTCTTTCCGTCATCCTGCTACCTCCAATAAAATTTATCTTTCCAACACAAACACTGTTTCTCCATCCAGTGCTCTTTCAACATCAAGCACAATCCTTTTATTCATTTTCTTATCCCTTAAGACCAATTTGGCATTACAGTCATATTCATCAGATGCAACATCTTCGATAATGCATCCGATATATTCTCGTAAATCCTGTGCGCAATAAAGTGGATTTTTTTGCTGAAAATTTAAGACTTTTCCCATACTAAGCGACCTCCCCAAGAAATTTATTAATAAAATACTGCTGTCCTTTTCCAGTAACTTTAGTGGTTTTACTAATCCGAACCGAACCGTCTGGATTATTTACCGTGCTTTCTTTTACCTCAAATAATTCCAATTCCATACTTTTCTGTGTTGGCATATTCCAATCAGAGCCCTTTCTTTTAATCAAATAGCCATTATCACGCATCCAAATAAACAATCTTTTCTGTCCGATATCTACGCCATTCTGTTTCAGCAGCTTTGCCAAATCTCCAATAAGTATTGATGTATGGCTAGTGGCTACTGCATCCGCAAATATCTCTTTTGGTCGCATACGTTCATTGTCAGCTACTAATGCGATATTTTGTGTTTTCAAATTTTCAATGCTCTGATTTGCAATTTTTAATGCTCTCGCCATGACCTGTTCCGGTGTATTCCATGCTTTTTCTAAGTCAATGAGATACTGACGCACTACTTTGCCCTCTGGTGTTCTTTGAATCATACAAATCTGTTTCGCCATGTCAACGGAAATATCCGCATCTTTAGCTGGTCTGCCGCCTTTTTCGGAGGTTTCGCTCATTTTTGAGCAAAAGTCTTTTCCCTCTTCAAATCCATATTCACACATTCTTGGAAACCAATCCTTGAATGCCGTTTTGATATGTAACTGTTCATGTAATTCTCTTGCTGATACTGTCTGAGTATCAAAATCAACTTTTACCAAATCGTTCATCTATTTTTTCTCCTTTTCTCTTGCTTTTAATTTCGGAGTACCATATAATCAGCTTACAAGGTACTCCTTGTGCTTAAGACAATTCTTATGTGCTGGCTAGGCGGTTTGAATTGTCTTTTTTCTTTTCTGCTTACTTCTCTCTGAACGTATTCCATATATGTACCCCAACATAAATGCGTCTATGCCAAAATCAAACAAAGAATTAGTTCCATTTCTTCTGTGTGCATCCAATAAATTCCTATAATCTTTAACTGCTACTCCATCTCCACACAATAAATTCACAGAATATTGACAGCCCAACATCTTCATCGTTTCATTTGCTTCATACAATTTCATTTTTATTACCTCCGTGTTTTTGTTTCGTTTATGAGTACATAATATACCCTTTCAGTTACTCTGTCAACACGTTTTTGAGTACATTTTAATTCTTTTTATTTACTTTCGTTTTGTTATATGTTATATTCAATGCAGAAAGGTGGTGAAAGCTATGGCTGTTGCTGATAAAATAAACGCATTGTTAAAAATTCGTGGTGTTAAGAAATATGAGTTAGCTGAATTTCTGGGAATGACGCCTCAATCATTGCGTAATAAATTTAATCGCGGAAGTTTTTCTTCCGAGGACTTGATAAAAATATCCAACTTTCTTGATTGTTCACTTGTCTTTGAAATTGATGATAAACAAAAAATCACACTCGATATGTCAGATATTAAGAGGGGCTAATACCTCTCTTTTTCATGGTGTTACCTCAAGGTATTCCATTTTCAATAATATTTAGACAGTTACACCACCACTACGCCAAATTACATGATATGATTTCATCTGTCCATTCGTTTGCGTATATTCGATTTCTCTAGGATACCCCTGATCTGCATACCAAGAGCGAACCATATCAATAACCTCCTGAATATACTTTCTAACAGTTCCTTGCCATTTTCCATTACTCTCCCATGTTTCTGTATACATATTTTCCGGGATGTCCAACCGCCGAATAATTTCATTTACAGCTTTATCTGCCGGCTTTCCCGAACTCTGATAATAAATTCCAACTTTTCGAGCAATATATACGGTGTCATAATATTGCTGTTCAGCTTCAATCATAACCGGAAGCGTTACATCCGCCTTTTCATATAACGATTTTGCTGTAAGAAGCTGTATCTTGCTATCACAACCAGCTGCAGCAAGCATCGGTGTTAAAATCTTGACTGCATTATTCACTGCCGATAAGCTTTCCGCATGCACTTTCTTAGTTTCTCTCTGCATCTCATAATGTCCTGTTTGACGTAATTTAGGAAGCACTTCATCAGCGATCCAATCTGTGAATTTTTCAGCATTCGGTTTATGGCTCTTAAATACCAACTTATAGACGCCACTTTCTGTGAGGAAATTCTCTCCAGCATTGTTCAACTTTCGGAAGTGCATATTATGCACATCCGAATTTTTAATCTTTACAACTTGCTTTTCAGAAAACCCACGAATACTACTCTTTACGTCTGCAATATCAAGGATTTCTGCTACATGTTTTGGATTAAATAGTACTTGACCATTTAATTCAAAAATCTCCACATTACTTCCTTCAAAAACCATTAAATCATTCATCTATTTTCTCCTCTCTTTTTCATTTCACACCAACTATCACAAATGCCATCTGACCGTTATCATTCCTCTTTGTGAAATCCTCTGAAAGTTCAATTCCGAACTGCCTACATACCTGCTCTATATTCTTGGCTATTACTTCCGGGCTCTGTTTCTCAGCTTTCATTGTCCGTTCAAGAATTTTTAACAGATTTGCAACTTCTCCCACTGATGTAGCTTTAGGCTGATACTTTGCCATACTGTATGTACCCGTTTTTCTGATAGACGGTATTACCTCAAACGCGAGCCAATTCTGAAACTTATCTGCCACAATATTATTTGCTTTCATTCCAAGACGATAGAAAAGCGATTCTGGTATGTAATCGTCTTTCCCAACTTGTTGGGAAAAACCTAACTCCATACAATATCCATTCAAAGTTTCCCATCTTACATATTTCTTTCCGTTCTTCTCCTGTATCCATCCAAATCCAATCGCTGTATCTTCTGCACTAATTGAGATACTGCCATCTGGATTTGTAATCATTCTTGCCTGCATACCCAATTTGTTATTTTTAAATACTTCAATTTCATTCATCTTTTGATTCCTCTATCTTTCTTGTTATTTTCTCACGCCCATTTGGGTTTCAGTGAAATTTTAATAATACATATACCATAACGTACTTCAAATTTATTTATGTTATACTTTAAGCAATATTTTGATCAAACAATAAGTTTTTAAACACATTTCTCTTTAGATTTTAGGCTTGCTAGAATCTACCTTCCTGCTCCAAAATCCCGTTGATTTCTTCCTCTGAAATCACTTTCGTCAGCGGCGAATATCCGCAGGCTTCTGTTAATGATTTAACTATCCGGCTTCTAATTCTGCTTATTTTCATTCTGATCCTCACTTTCTGGTAACATAGCATATTTATAGCTACTCATTTTACCGTCGTATGTGCTCCATGACGTTTTTCCGTAATCCCATGTATAAACCGTTTCATCTTCATATTTTGCAAAATGTTCTTTGCTCCACGCAAAAAGTTCAGAATCTCTGACCAAAATCGGTGTATCGACTGGAACCTCGCTCCAATCAACATACTGGCTGTTCGCCCATTCTTTTGCTTTTTCTCTGCAACGACCAGCATTTCTAATGTCATTATCGCAAAAATCGCATTTATCACAGACTCCCATGCATTTTTCCAGTTTTCCATTAATTAACGCAATATTGCCTCCATCACATGCAATATCTAAAATCTCTTCCGCGTATTTTTCTCTATTCAGCATCTTTCTTCTCCTTCCCATACCGCAACTGATACGGTACTTCTCTGAATCTTTTCAACGCATCCTGGTCCGGGTGCTTTGTCGGAATTGACAAGTTATTATTCATTTTTCCGATAATTGCGCGGCGTTTCTTACCTTCTTTCCACATTTATACCTCCCCGCTCCTTTCATCACGGCCACGATCTCCCGATATTCTCTTTCCCTCTTGGAAATTTCTCTATCAAGTACATCCAACCGTCTAAACAGTGCCGCCGTGTACTCTTCGTCCGTCAGCTCCGTTGTTCTTTTCTTACCTTTTGCTGCAAGTGGCAACCGTACCTGTTCGCCGTTATGCATCAGGATCTTGATGATCTCCAATCGCGGCACACAATTTAAATCTGCTAAAATCTGCAACTGGCTTGCTCTGTCCTTTGCGCTGCGGTACTGCCTGCAAATTTCTCCCTCCGTCATATTCACTTCAACCACCTCCCGGTTGCGAATTTAGCACCTGTTTTTCTAATTCGTCATAGTCATATTGACGATGATTAATATTACTAAAATCATTGCTTTTGCCCTTATGCTCTGTTGCTTTGCCAGGCACATAGTTCTCATCCAGATAATCTACATAGCCACTGTTAAAAAATGTGCTCCCGTACTGTGCTTTCCGCCAGTCGGCGTCCTTCTGCAATTCAAGACTGTAGCGGTCAATCGCTTTAACAAGCCTATCTTCCCCGATTGCAAGTAGTCGTTTCTTTTGGGCATCCGATACCTGTCCTTTGCCTTTTTTGTTCGGATATGCTTTCCACAGACGTTCGAACAACGCTTTGGCATCCGCCAAAGTATTTTTATTATTATCATTAACATTTACAGTAACATTAACATTATCAGTAACAGGGTTATTTTGCTTTTCAGAAAAACCATTTGCTTTTTTTGCTTTCTCTTGTTTTTGTGAAATATCTTTTGTTTTTGGTCTGCCGCCAAGTTTTCCGGCTTCCCGACGTTTCTCAATCTTCTCCAGATATGCGGCAGTGTCACGATCTATCCTTGATTTGATAAAGCTGAATGCCATATTTGTCATGCCGTCCATCTCTGGGAGTTCATCTCCTGATGCATAACACAGGACTGCTGTCAGAAGTGCTCCGCGCTGTTCCATCGTAAGCAGTTTTATATGTTCCAGATATTCTGCATACAGGACAAAGCTGCTCTTTTCATCCGTCAAGACATCACCCCGTTTCCAAGTCCTTAAGAAGCTCTCTCAGTGACATTTTTGCCTGCGCCTGTGTAAGTTCCGTAATGGTCACTTCAATCCTCGGATTGTCCTTATCCACGTTCGTATCAAAGTAAAAATGTGGTATATATTTCTGACCATCATCTTTGATCACCCATGCTTTTTTCAAGCTGTCCTGTACGAACTTGGCAGCGCAGGATAAAATATTATCATTATCCCTGCGGCGGTCTTTTTCATAAAACTGATAGTAGATCAGAACCGGATCCGTGATATGTACACCGGGAAGTTGCTGCCTTATATACCAGATGATAGATTCCTCACTTTTCTTTTTCATCCGTCCGCCTTTGCGTGGATTCGTCCGGTTTGCGGCTGTATAGTCATTTAAACCATCCAACCGTCCCGGAATCGTAAATTTATACTCCATCAGCACCACCCATTCCCACATTACAGCTTCTTATTTCAAGAATTGTATTATTACTTGGATTCCATCCTTCGACATATTCAACAGCTTCCTGGTATCTCTTGGTTGGAATATTGTTTCTGGAATTGACTCTGAAATAATCCTGAATATCATGATTACACTCAGAAAACACCTTTTTGCTCATTTCCTTATATGCCGGTACTTTTTTACCACCAAGAACCTCAATCACTCTTTTATTTACAGTTTTCTTTAATTCCTGCTGCTGTTCATAATCAATGGTCATAGTATTTTCAAGATGTGTAATTCTCTCTTCATGTCCATCAATCATTCCAAGCTGCACACGCATCATTTCCTGTGGCGTCATCGGTTTTTGATAGGTGCCGGTTCTTCTGATCTGTGGCAGCACTTCCGATGTCACCCAACGTTTGAAACGCTTTGCTCCTGGCATTTTACTGGAAAGAATCAAACTGTAAAGTCCCGATTCATTAATGCAAATAACTTCCCGGTTTTGACCTGACAGAACGATTCGTTCGGTCAGCTTATCCTCTTCGTCAACATGATCTCTGATGGCTTTTTGTGTATTTGTATATTGCAAAATTTCCGCAATATCTTTCGCAACAAACCACGGTTCTCCGTCTACCGTTACTGTCCGGATTTCTCCAAATTCTCTATTCTTAAAAATCTCTAACTGATTCAATATCTTCTCCTTCCCCTCCGGTGCCGATGGGTGCCGGAGATCATGGCTCTCAATAATACTGTGATATATTATTCTGCATGAATGGTTTCTTTTGCCTTGCGGCAGGTGTTTCAACCTACAACCACGACTTACCGAAAACTTCTCTGAATTTTTCTCTGGTACCGTAGTGTTCTTCAAAATACGTCTGTGCCATCTGCTTAAGTTTTAAATCCATATCTGCCGCATCTTTTCCGGCATGTACACCATTCGGATGAAGATCAGGTGCGAGTGGAATCACAAAGCCGTATTTTTCACTGTTCTTCCTGTTCGGATTGCCGCCGAATATATGATGTCTCTCTACTGGTGCAGATCCTGTAAAGTAGCAATGATCCATATCATCCGTGAATACACTCCATAATCGTTTCATACGCCCCACCGCTCTTTCATCTCTGCAATTTCAGCAGGTGTATCCGTTTCAATTCCGAGTTCTTTTGCATCTGCCACCGTTCCATCAATCAAAACAGACATTTCTTTCGTGTCATATGTATGGCTACCACGATAAATTTTATAAAATGTAGCTTTTTCTTCATATTTAACAGGAATTGCATGTATACTTTCCTGTTCCCACATAAAATCTTCCGGAGCATTCGTTTTATAAACCATGATGCTGCCATCCGGTAATAACTGTGGCTGCCCGTATTTGCAGATCAACACATTTTTAGCTTTTGCCTTGGATATAGTCAGCGCATCAGCGATCTTTCCGGCAAGAGCATGAAAATAAGCATTTGCATCCAGTGAACGTCGCTGTGTATATCTGACAGCTTTTATTTTTAACTTCTCATATCCTTTAAGCCTGTCATATTCTGCTTTCACGACTTCATTTTCATTAACCTCGAACGTTATTCGGAACCTGTTGCTATCAAGATCAAGGGATGCGCCAACCGCTTTTCCTGTCAATTCCATTAAGCATCAGCCTCTTTCTTTTTCTTATACCAGGTCTCTACCTGTTTTATAATCAGATCTGCTATTTGTTCTGAAATTCCACTTGTTGTCTGAAAATGATATGTTTCTTTTAACTTTTTCCAAATATCTGATTCCTTGGCATTCTCACACACACCGGCATACGCAGAAACGAAATCATTCATCTTATGTAACTGCTCCACCGTGGCAGGCTTAAATTCCGCTATCGGTTCTACTGGATCCTGGGTTTCTTCATCCGGGTCTTTCATCTCCTCAGTCGGAATACAGAACACCTGAAAACATGCATACTTAAAAGCAATCGCCATGGCTTTATTTGTAGCCTTATCTCCGGAATCCATTCCCTCGCCGACAGTTACTGCTTCAATGCATGAACCATCTTCAGCAAAAAATGTATACTTGATTCGGCAGATAGAATAAATTAAAACTGATCCTTTATTTGTGGTTCGTTCCTGCCTCTGCTGTTCCAATACCTCCGGTACAATAAACACATGATTCTTTATCAGTGCCGGATTGATTGCATTCATAACCGCATCAATACCGCGATATTTAAACCCCTGCTGCTTATTTACTGCATCCTTACCAACCGCTCCGATCTCTTCCATACAGTGGGATATGGCTTCGTAAATGTTCATTTTCTTTGCTGTCTCTGCCATTACTCCTGTTCTCCCTCCTCGTTATATTCCAAAGCTTTCTTCTGCAAATTCTCAAGCAACTTTGGAATATTCATCCTTTTAATAGTGTCGACAGCAAGCTGATCTTTCAGATTCTGTTCTAAAGTCTTAATAACTGTATCTTCTGCATCTTTTTGAGCTTTCTTGACCATTTCACTAACCTGTGTAGATAATGTCTTGTTAAGGTACTCATAAATACATTTCTCTGAGATGGAATATTTTTTATCTGAATCATATCTCGCAACGGAAAAGTTACTATCATAAATTCTCCTTGTCAGATATTCTTCATATCGCTGCCCTACAAATTCACTGATTGGTACAAAATTAACCTTATTGCTCCATGAAGATTCTTTTACCGGTATCTTAATCTTTTCGATCTGGTTCTCTGTAACAGCCGCCACAAAATCATCCACTTTTTCCTCAATGACCTTCACTGCTTCTTCTAATTTCTTGGCAATTTCTACATCAAGCTTATTTGCAACATTATCCATGGACTTTCTCAAAAGTTCATTCTTGACACCGCGAATAACCTGATCTTTGATTTCCTCATCAATGGTATATTCTTCATCATTTAACCAGTCTAACTCTACCTCTATATTAAATTTTGCCATCTCTTTTCCCTTCCCCTCTTATCTGGTTCGTTTAAAGTCAACATCGTTTTCTCTCATAAACGCTTCTAGCTGTACAATTTGAAACGGATCTGCAACAATCTCATATACAACCGTGTTGGTTACCGGCTTCGGTTCTATAAATTTCTCTTCCTTTACAGTCTCCTGCGCAATCGGCTCTTCCTGTACTGGTGTATCTGCCTTCTGCTCACCCTCTGCTGCCTTGTGAACTTCATCTTCGGCTTTTCTTTTTTCTTCCTCTGCCGCCCTACGCGCTTCCTCTTCCTGTCTGCGCAGGATATCTTCTTTCTGCTTCTGATACTGATTCATAGTAGTAAGTGCATCCGACAGTTCCAACGTGGTCTTATATTTTGCAATGCCCTTATCCTCAAACTCTGACTCCATGCTGCGAATGGTAGCGAGATCCTTTTCTACATGTTCCACATGCTTCATAATTCCTTCTTTGATTGTTTTCCTGGTGGTCGTAGAATTTTCCCACTTACTGTCATAAATGCGTTGGAGTGGCAGATATTCAGCCACAGTATCATGCTCTGTGATGATCTCGGTATAGATATCAGAAATCAACTTTTTCCTTTCTTCTACACGCTTTCGTTCAAATTCCTCAATCTGCCCGCTGATAAAATTGATTGGCTCGTCAATCAATTTGTCCAGTTCCTTGACCTGTGCTTCGAAATCGGTATAAGGAACCATAAAATTTTTTTTGACTTCCAGTTTCTTATCATTCATGGACTTTTTAAGTTTTCTGAGGTTAGCTACCGCCTTTCTCGCTTCTGGCTTTGCTTCCTCGGTAAACACCATGTTCTTATATACTTCCAATTCAGCTTTTAATGCTGTCTTTAATTCCTCGAAGTTTCCTCCGATAGTTCCGTTTTTCTGCTCCACTAATAAATTAATTTCCTGCATTCTCTATCTCCTTTTCTTCTCCGATCATTTCCTCACGCTCATACAGTGCCGTCATTCTTTCAAACAGGCGGTGCATGCGCACCTGTTCTGCTTCGTATTCATCCCAGTCCGGTGCATCCGGTGTGATCTCATTCATTGCTATTGCCTCTTCCTTTTTCGTTCTTGTACAGTTCATATTCCTCCGAAAGAATGTATGTATTGAACGTGACACCTTTATATTCAAAAGCAACTTCCGTATATCCGCGTTCCGATATATACCCTGTTTCGTGTGCCTCAGTTCCGATCGCTTTTGATAATTCCAGTAAGTCTTCTAAATAGTAAACCAGGATTCTTTCATCAGCACCGAGCCCATTGCTCATTCCAAGGTTATCTTGCATGGCAATCAACTGCTTTCGCATATCAATCATCCTGTCGATCGCCAGCAATTTCATCTCAATACTTGCATCCACTTATAAATTCCTCCATTTCCATCTGCTTCCAATCCGTCGTCCGAACCATCCGCTCCATCTGATCTTCACGCTGCTGCCGTTTTGTCTCCCCGGTTATGCAGTCATCACAGACACCGTTCTGACCTTCCCCAGGATCCATGGAACATCCGCAGCGTCTACATTGTTTCTCATACATTGACACAACCTCAATTCCAGTGTTACAATAAACGCAGAAATACTAGGTATTTCCACGATTGAAATAGCACCTGTTCTCGCCAAAGAATATCAGGGTGCTATTTTTTTGTCCTCGATCAGCTCCATATCTCCGTCCAGCTTGTCGACCTGCCGAAAATAAAGCAACTCGATCTGCATCTCTCTCCTATGCTCCGACAGGACTCTCAACCCGTACCCTGCACCGGCGATAAATCCACCAAGGATGCAGACCAGTGCGGCATAGTACATGTACACTCCGTCGCTGTCTAAGCAACACATGGCAAGCATTGATATCGTGCCGCCGGTTGCCATGATGATTTTAGATAAACGTTTCACACACTACCACCTCCCTTCATAATTTCATCAAAGTAAGGATTTCAGAATCAGACACCTTCAACTCTTTAAATAAAATCAACATATCTGAATAACTGAACAATCCTTTTTTTAAGCGATTGCAAAATGATGGCTGAGTAATTCCGATCATCTTTGCTAAATCTGCCTGAGTCAAACCCTGTTCATACATCTTCCCAACAATCCACTTGCTGAAATCGCTGACTTTGTATTCCTTTTTCTTAATGGTTACTCTAGGCATCCAACCACCTCCCTACTTTACCGGAATACCGATCGCACTCTCCATCAGATCAATGTGCTCTGCGGTTATGTGCACTTCGGTATGTGGATCATGATTCTTTTTCAGCCAGTCTACTACCGGCTGACACAGTTCTTTTAACTCTTCTGCTTCGCTCATATTTCTCCTTTCTCGTTACATTTCTTTATTTCTCCATCTGTGGTACAATCTCCTTACAGGACGTTGCCGCGTCCGAGTATCAATCCCAAAGGAGATTTATTACTATGGATGACTTAATAATTCAGTACGCAATGAAAACTTCCGACAATTTAATCAAGAACAATTTACAGCCAATCCTCGAAATGCTAGCTGGTGGTTTAGATCGTCAAATTACCGAAGATGAAGCGTTACTTTTGACTAATGCCGTTAAGGTGTCTGTTTACCTCGGAATATCTCAGACGATGACAACTCTATGCTCTTCTGGCATTCTGGAATATTCCGAAGATGCTCTAAGACGATATCTGCTAACTCCTCAGTAGACTTCAAATCGTTTTTTATTTCTGCTTCGTTTACCGGAAACTCTGCTCTTGCGGAAATCAGCTCTGCAAGAGCTTTTGTCTTCTCTGCAATTTCTCCCTCTCGCTCTTTACCAGATGAAATAATTCCACTGATATGAATCGCAAGCTCTTCAATCAGTTCATCTACTTTTTCCACTCTTTTCACTCTCCCTTCTATTGTTTTATTGAACTGGCTTTAAACACACTTCTTATAAATTTGCTTGCTGACAGAAATTCCAAGACCATACTTATCATTTACTCCCATAAGCTCCACTGTATCTTCTAAAATCGTTTCTCGCTCTACCAACATCTGAGGTGTCATATCAGCTTTCTTTACCATTTTAGGATAACCATAGCGGTTCGAAATTGCTTTGTTGGCAATAGTATTTGCCTTGATAAAGTCAACCCTTACTGGATTTCTTAATGATTGCTGTAGCTGTCGCATGGCTTCTTTCTGGTGTTCCTTGTCTAACATTCGGAAAACTTGAAATCCTTCAAGTCCAGTTGACACCCTAAGTTCTGCCAACATATGATATGTCCACTCTTGAAAACTCTTTGCTTCTGGCTTTCTGCTCTGAAATATTGTTTGATAAATTCCAAACTCATCTACAATAATGAACTTATGTGGTCTACCAGTTTCGTCTACCTCAACCCCATTTGAAATGTGGTTGGCATTCAATCTTGACTTCACGCCATCAGTTCTGAGTTCTAGTGCATCGCACACATCTTTCAGTACCGCCCACCATTCCCCATCCTTTTCTACAAATCGGATAGGATAACCGTTCCAAATTTCTGTTTTCATACTTCGCCTTTCCCTGTAAAAATTTTTCTCAACTCAACAGCTTCTTTGCTGTTCTGGAGAATACTCTCCTTAAAATCGTTACTGTCTGATGCCACCAACTGAATGAGCAATGACGCTTTCTTAAGTCCTTCCTGTCTGCCACGTTCATATCCAACGCGGTACGCTTCTCTTTCCTGTGGTGTCATGTATCTTGGAATGTTCATATTATCACTCTCTTCCTTTTTACGTTTACGTAAGCTATTTTGCAAAAAAAATTTCAAGTGGAGAATCCAACTTAAGAAAGACACAGATATTCTGTATCTCATCCCTGCTAAATTCACTTGTCCCATTAATTTTTCGATATAGTGTAGATTCGTTAATATTAAGGTATTCTGCCACATCTGCGATTGTTTTCCCACTTTCAATTACTGCTGCCTTAAACTTCAATTTGTTAAACAACTCCTATTCTCTCCTTTCCTTTGTTTTACGTTTCCGTAAGTTCAATATAGCACATGTTTTACGTAAACGCAATACGTTTTTGCAATTTTTTTATTTTTTTTGCATTTTCGTATTGCATTTTTGCAATAGTAACCTTATAATTAAGGCACAAAGAAAAAGGGGTGAAAACCTATGGATGTAAAAGATGTTTTGAAAAATAGAAGACTTGAAAAGCAACTTACTCTTGATGATGTTGGACATTTAGTAGGTGTATCTGCCGCGACTATTTCACGTTGGGAAAGCGGAGATATTGCAAATATGAAAAGAGATAAAATCGTAAAACTTGCGAAAGCACTTGATATATCACCTGCTATCATAATGGGATGGGATGAAACTATTTCCTCAAATGATACGCAACAGCACCTAGATCCAGACATTAGACGCATTGAACGTGCTAGACAAAAAATGCCAGAAGCAGACAAAAAATTTATGATGGCTATGTTAGAACGTTCTTTTTCAGATTACTTTGAGGATGATGGTTCAGATGACCCAGACTAATATATCTTTTGAACGACGCAGGGAAATAAAAGAAGCTGTATATAAAATGCTTGCTCATTATGGTCATTATTTTATTCCAGTAAAAATAAAAGCAATAGCCCGCAGTTTTGCTTATATTCGCTTAGTTCCGTATAGCAAACATATGAAAAATAATAATTTATCTTATGATGATATGATAAAATTTACTGGAACTAAAGATGCTTGTACAGATTATTATGCAAAAGCCAATTTTTTCATAATATATTACAACAACATAGATAGAAACATTACAACCTCAAATCGCTACCGTTGGAATATTGCTCATGAATTAGGACACATTATGCTTGGTCATCACATTACTCATGAAAAGACGAGAATATTTCGAAACGAATTATCAAACAGCGAATATGATGAACTCGAAGAAGAAGCTGATTATTTTGCTTCGCTTATCTTAGTTCCACATGCTGCTCTGCTTGGTTTTCAAATAAGAAATGCGAATTATATTAAGGTTATGTGTAAAATATCCGAACCGGCAGCTAAACGTCGTTATTATGAATTTTCAGAATGGAAATCTCATGTTAGTGCACAAGACGAATATGATAAACGAATTTTTCATTTATATTATAATTTCATCTACAAACGAAAATGTAAAAACTGTTGTGCTGGTTTAATTCAGAGATATGGAAAGCACTGCCCTATATGTGGCGAAAAAAATACTTTAGAATGGGGAGATGGAGATAGCATGAAATATCCTTTATTAGAAACCTATGAAAACGGAAAATTAAAAGAATGCCCTGTTTGTCATAATGAGGAAACAAATATTGAGGGCGATTTTTGCCAGATATGTGGAACTAATCTGGTTAACAAGTGTATTTATGATGGCTGTTCAAATACAGATTCCTTGCCATCCAATGCAAGATATTGTCCTATGTGCGGATATACTAGTTCTTTCCTAAACAACGGTTTATTAAAAGCCTGGGATTATAAAGAATATACCAACAATTCCGACGGCTTTATGAATATTCCAGATGGCATTGACGAAGAACTACCTTTTAATTAGTCACTACACTTTGACAATATAATACACTTACCAAGGGAACTGAAGGGCGATATGCCGGCTGCCGGATACTTAAGAAGGGAGCTGGTGCCAATGGTTACATACAGTGATTTATTCACTTTCGTGATTATGCTCTGTGCTGTTATAACTCTTGTTTTACACATCAAAAGCAGAAAAAAATAGCGCCCTCAGCCTGGTAAACTAAGACGCTATTTTTATAGAACATTTTTTACCGGCGGCTAGGCTTTATCTAGCTTTCGGTTCTCTTGTTAAGTGTATTATATGTCAATCGAATATTTTTGTCAAACTTGAAACTCTGGGATAGAGATAAGTTACAGGAAATGATAAATAATATAAAATAGGAGGGATTTACATGAAACTAACTGCATTGGGAACTGAAATTTCCGTTATTGATTCAAATGAAGGATTTGCAGACGCATACCTTTCTCTAACAGATTTAGCAAAATATAAAAATTCCGAAGACCCACGAATTGTAATATCAAACTGGCTAAGCTCTTATTCCACAATAGACTTTCTCGCCGCATGGGAATCTCTCTACAATCCAAATTTTAACCGTATGGAATTCCAGACGGTTAGAAGTGCATCTGGACGACTAATAATGACTTCTAAGCAGTGGATTGAACGAATGAATGCTATCGGGATAGCATCTAAATCCGGACGATATGGTGGAACTTATGCGCATCCAGACATTGCTTTTGAATTTGCATCATGGATTTCGCCAGAATTTAAGTTGTATGTTATCAAAGACTATCAGCGACTAAAAGCAGATGAGGCGCACCGTCTTGAAATTGGTTGGGATACTAAACGTGAATTATCAAAAATTAACTATCGGATACACACTGATGCTATCAAGGAATTTTTAATTACACCCGAATTAACTAAACAGGAAAAAGGCTATAAATACGCAAACGAAGCAGATATTTTAAATGTAGCATTATTCGGAAAAACTGCAAAGCAATGGCGTGATGAAACAGGACGCAAAAAAGAAAACATGCGTGACTATGCCAGCGTTGAACAACTCATTGTTCTAGTTAACCTAGAAAGCATGAATGCTGATTTGATTCGCCAAGGTTTATCACCACAAGAACGTTTAAAAAAACTCCGTAGCGTTGCATATTACCAGCTTAATTCTTTATATAGCAGCAATGCTGCTAATAGATTAAAAAATTCTATCCAAAACCAAATTGAACAAAAGTAAAAAAACCGCCCCACTCTACCAAAGCAGGACGGTCACGCTCTGAATGATTCAAAGCCCTCAACAAGCATATTGTATCATTCGGAGCAGCCAAGCGCAAGCAGAACACAGGTTCTCGCTGGCTGTTATTTTTATACTCAAAAATAGAAAGGATGATGCATATGAAAATCGAAAAACTCCCAAGTGGTTCTTACCGGATCAGAAAAATGTACAAAGGGCAAATGTATACGGTTGTATTCGATGAGAAGCCAACACAAAAGGAAGCCTTACAGGCAATGTCGGAGAAATTAGACAGCGTTCCTCCTGCTTCCACTATTCCAACAACCTTCCAATCAGCCTGTGATGAATTTTTCAGAATCAAAGGTAATGTTCTTAGTCCTTCCACAAAAAATGGCTATATGAGCATATTCCGTAACTTATCTGATGAATTTAAAAGTCTTAGACTGTCGGATATAAAACAAACTGATATTCAAAAAGAAATAAATGATTATTCAGTATCACGTTCTCCAAAAACAACTGCAAACGCAAATGGCTTTATTCTCTCTGTTATGGAAACATTCCGGCCAGATGCAGTATTTCATATCACATTGCCGCAGAAAGAAAAGAAAGAACCATACATTCCAACAAGCGGCGAAGTCAAACTGATTTTAGAAAAAGCCACTGGAACAAAATACTACATACCGCTCCTACTTGCATGCTGCGGACTCCGTAGAAGTGAAATCCTTGCATTAGAGCTTTCTGATCTATCAGATGACAACATTCTGACAATTAATAAAGCAATGGTCGTTGGCAGCGATAAACAATGGCACATTAAATCAACTAAGACAACTAACAGCTCTAGGAAAATTATAATACCGGAGTTTGTTGCCGACATGATCCGGGCGCAGGGATATATCTATAAAGGCTCTGCCAATCAGATCTACGAAAATTTACAGAAATATCAAAATGAGCTCGGTATTCAAAATTTTAAACTGCATGCTCTCCGTCATTATTTTGCCACAATGATGAGTCAGACGATGAGCGAAGAAGATGTTATGAAAATGGGTGGATGGTCAACACCCCATGTGATGAAAGCCGTGTATCGCCATTCCACCATTGACAGAGATAAAGAGAAACAAAAGAATGCAATGAACGGATTATTTAAGAATTTGTCATGACAAAATCCATGACAAAAAATTACATTTATGACATAAATTTGGCATAATTTCAACTTATAATTCATTGCACAAAAATAGCCTGAAACCTTAGGAAAATCAACAATTTTCCAAGATTTCAGGCATTTTCTTTGAAGTGGACCTGACGGGAGTCGAACCCGTGTCCAAAAACCAATCCCCTGTCCTTCTACGAGTGTATCCTATGTTTTGACATTCCCTCCGCCAGACCTGCGTAGGCACAGTTCCGGTTTTAGTAGCTTCATCATACGCCCACAGACTCAAAGCTTTGTCTGTGTCGTTTCTCACATAGTCGAAGCCTGAATCCTAAAGTGTGAGTGCTCTAGGTCAGACTGCTGCCATCATGGGCAGCAAGTTGCAGCTGTTAGGCTGCAACCGCTAAATTATCTTCAGCGTTTAATTTTAATTTTGGAATTTGACGCATCCCGTGCGACTCGCTTCTCCAGCTTCATGATCCCTGTCGAAACCATTACAAGCCCATAAATATATATTTCAGATGCAGTCTTTCTTACACAAAATATTATTTTCTGTGTACAAAAAATACATCATCCATTCTTTTTTATAAATTACTTTAATACAGATTCTTTACTTTGAAATCACGCTCTGCCTCACGCCGCATATCCTTCTTGGCAATATCCTGACGTTTATCATACTGTTTCTTACCTTTTGCAAGCGCAATATCGACTTTTACAAGGCTCCCCTTAAAGTATACCTCAACCGGCACTAAAGTATAACCCTTTTCTGCAATCTTTCCGACCAGCTTGCGGATTTCTGCCTTATGCATCAAGAGTTTCTTCGGACGCAGAGGATCACGGTTGAAGATGTTCCCCTTTTCATAAGGACTGACATGCATGCCATAAATAATGACCTCACCATTCTCGATACGGATAAACGCTTCTTTGATGCTGCATTTTCCCATACGCATGGACTTTACCTCTGTACCATGCAGTTCAATACCCGCCTCATAACGCTCTTCTAAGAAAAAGTCATGGTAAGCCTTCTTATTATTTGCGATCAGTTTTTTTTCTGTCTTTGCCATCATGACCTTCCTTTCTTATCCAATACCCAGCTTGTATAGTATACCCCGAAATGAGGGGGAACGCAAGATGATTTTTATTCTTTCCCCGCTTCCCGCTCATCCTGCCGTACCACACGAAAATCAATTGTGCGTAAAATCCTGTCAGTTCCTGTCACCATAACATGAACACGTTGTCCAAGTTTATAGCGGATATTCGTCACCTCTCCTACCAGTTCGTAGGTACTCTCATTATAATGGAAATAGTCATCCACCAGCGTTGTTACATGCACCAGTCCTTCCACCGTATTCGGCAGCTCCACATAAAATCCCCACTCAGTCACTCCGGAGATCACACCTTCGAACACCTCACCGATACGCTCTGACATATATTCCACTTTTTTCAGTTTATCTGTCTCACGCTCAGCTTCATCCGCACGGCGTTCCATCTCACTCGAATGTTTTGCAACTTCCGGAAGAATTTTGTCATAATGCTCGATTTTCTTTGCATTCATCCTTCCACGCAGATTGTCCTTGATAATACGATGTATCTGCAGATCCGGATATCTGCGGATCGGGGATGTAAAATGACAGTAATATGGAGTTGCCAGTCCAAAATGCCCCGTGCTCATAGTGGTATACTTTGCCTGTTTCATGGAACGAAGTGTCAGACGGCTGATCAATGCCTCCTCCGGGGTACCATCGATCTTTTGCAGAAGTTTTTGCAGTTCTTTCGGATGTACTTCATCCTGACCGATGTGGATGGAATAGCCAAAATTATTAATAAATGTCGATAACTTCTTGATTTTCTCGGTATCCGGATTATCATGTGTACGGTATACAAATGGCAGTTCCTGCCAGAAATAATCCTGTGCCACTGTCTCATTGGCGATCAGCATAAAATCTTCAATGATCTTTGTTGCAACATTTCTCTCATAAGGCTTGATCTCAATCGGCTTTCCTTTTTCATCAAGCACGATTTTTGTCTCTGGAAAATCAAAATCGATCGATCCGCGTTTCATACGTTTTTTACGCAAAATAGCAGCCAGTTCCCGCATCAGTTCAAACATTGGAACCAAATTCTCATACTCTCTGATCTCATTTTCGTCATGATCTTCGAGAATCTTTTTTACACTGGTATAACTCATGCGGCGGTCAACTTTGATCACAGACTCTGCGATCGTGTGGTCGATCACATTTCCTTTCGGATCGATCGTCATCACACAGCTTAACGTCAGACGGTTTTCCCCTGCATTCAAAGAACAGATTCCATTTGACAGCTTATGTGGCAGCATCGGGATCACCCGGTCAACTAAATAAACAGATGTACCGCGGGATAATGCCTCCACATCCAGAGCACTATGCTCCTGTACATAATTTGATACATCAGCGATATGCACGCCAAGTTTATAGTTGTCTCCCTCTTTTGTCAATGTAATCGCATCATCAAGATCCTTCGCATCTTCTCCATCGATCGTTACAGTCTGCCATTCCCTGAAATCCATGCGTCCCGCCATATCAGCAGTACTGACTTCATTTGAGACATTTTCCACCTGATGCATGATCTTCTCTGAAAACTCGACCGGCAGATCATACGCTTTTACGATCGACATGATATCCGTTCCAGGATCATTGATATGACCGATGATCTCAACCACTTTTCCTTCCGGTTTTCTTCCCTCTTTGCCGTAATCCGTGATCTCAACTACAACTTTATGCCCGCTGACAGCTCCCTTGGAACGTTCCTGCGGAATAAAAATATCAGAACCGAACTTCGGATTATCCGGCACCGCAAATCCAAATGTCTTACTCTTTTCATAAGTACATACGATCCGGGTTGTACCACGTGATATGATCTTTGTGATCGTACCTTCCCTTCGTCTGCCGGTATTTTCTGAAGTGATCGCCACCTGTACCGTATCCATATGGAATGCACCGTGTACCTGCGACTCCGGGATAAAGATATCTTCCTCTTCCCCCTCGATACCGACAAATCCAAACCCTCTCGCATGCGCAGTAAATGTACCGGTCAGATATTTCCCTTCTGATTTGATGTATTTGCCCTTGGAAGTCACTTCGATCCTGCCATCCATCACAAGCGCATCTAAGACTTCCTGCAGTTCACTGCGCTGTGATTTCGGCACTGATAGAACGACTGCCATCTCCTTCGCCTTCATCGGTACATAAAATTCATCACAGATAAACTGATAAATTGTCTTTTTCCGTTCTTCTAAAATTGTTTTCTCCATAAACCCCTGTCCTTTTTCCTATGAATCAAAAAAATGACTGCCGCACCTGCGACAGCCATCGATTCATCTTAAAAAATACTCATATTTAATACCGCTGCAATCACGATAAATAAGATAACAAAAAGTCTTGTCAGCTTTACTAACATACCTTCCATGGAACGTCCCTTGTTCTTGCCCCAGTATGTGTCTGCTGCACCTGCGATTGCTCCAAGTCCTGCGGATTTACTTTCCTGCATTAAGATGATAACTGTCAATGCTACACTGATTATAATAAAAACTACAGTCAAAATTGTTTTTACAACTGCCACGATCGTTCCCTCCTAGGTTACAAACTCACAACTTTAGTCATTGTAACATAGACGTTTTGTTTTTTCAACCTATTTTTTCATAATTTCTTCCGGTTCAAACACCGCATCTTCTGCCAGTTCCTCCTCGATCCGCAAAAGCTGGTTATATTTGCTGGTACGCTCCGCGCGGCATGGTGCACCTGTTTTGATCTGTCCGGCATTGACCGCAACTGCAAGATCTGCGATAAATGCATCTTCTGTTTCACCTGAACGATGCGAGATTACCGTATGATATCCTGCAGATTTTGCCATCTCGATCGCATTTAATGCCTCTGTCACAGTTCCGATCTGATTTACCTTGACAAGAACCGCGTTCGCTGCACCAAGTTTGATTCCGCACTGTATCCGTTTCGGATTCGTCACAAACAGATCATCTCCGACAAGCTGCACCTTATCGCCAAGTCTTTCTGTCAGCTTCTGCCATCCTTCCCAGTCATCCTCAAACAGACCATCTTCGATGGAAACAATCGGGAACTGCCCAATAAGCTCCTCATACATGGCGATCATCTCCTCCGAACTTCTGACAATCTCCTGCTCCTCCCCCTTTTCTTCTGACTCTCCAGGGAAAACATAAACGCCACGTGCTTCGTCATACAATTCACTCGCCGCAGCATCCATCGCATAGACAACATCTCTGCCCACCTGGTAACCAGCCATCTCCACTGCCTTCGAAAGATAAGAAAATGCCTCTTTTGTATCCTCAAAATCAGGTGCAAATCCTCCCTCATCTCCAACTGCCGTACTCATACCGTTTTCATTCAGTATCTGGCGCAGGAAATGATACACTTCTGCTCCCATCTTAAGTGCCTGTGAAAAACCACGTGCCCCCACCGGCATGATCATAAACTCCTGAAAATCAAGCGTATTTTTTGCATGGACGCCACCATTGATCACGTTCATCATTGGAACCGGAAGTGTTTTGGCATTGGTTCCTCCAAGATAACGGTATAACGGCATATCAAGAGCCTTCGCAGCCGTTTTAGCACAGGCAAGTGATACTCCAAGAATTGCGTTTGCCCCCAGATTTCCCTTATTATCGGTTCCATCAAGTTCCACCATCGCACGGTCTAACTTTGCCTGCTCTAATACATTCATCCCAAGCAGCATTTCCCTGATTTTCGTGTTTACGTGATCTACAACCTTCTGCACACCAAGACCGAAGTAATCTTTATCCCCGTCACGCAGTTCGATTGCTTCAAATCTTCCGGTACTTGCACCGGAAGGAACAGATTCTCTTGCGGTTGTTTTTTTACCAGTCGTCTCTGTCTCGGCAGTTACCTCAACCTCCACTGTCGGATTTCCTCTTGAATCCAGAATCTGTCTTGCATGTACATCTGTAATGTTAATTTTTAATGACATAAAAAATTCCCCTTTCACACATTCTTTTTCCGTAGTATGTGTAATCAGGGAATCTTTTATAACTTTTTATGACAAAATAAATTTCTGTAGTGTCGCATACAAGAGTTTCGGATCGATCGGTTTTGCCAGATGCTCATTCATCCCGGCTTCCCTCGTCTGTTTTCTGTCCTCCTCACCGGCATTTGCCGTCATCGCGATGATTGGAAGGTCTTTTACATCTTCTCTGTCTAAAGCACGGAGCTCTCTGGCTGCCCCGATTCCATCTAAAACCGGCATCCGGATATCCATCAGTACTGCATCAAAATAATATTCCGGGAAATTTTCCACAAGTTCCACTGCCTTTCTGCCATTTTCTGCCGTAACGACTTCAAACTGTTTCTTTTCCAAAAGTCCCTTTGCCACAATGACATTGAGCGGATGATCCTCAACAAGCAGTATTCTCTTTCCGGCAAAACTGATATCCTCTGTTTTTTCTTTCCGCTCTTTTTTCCGACGGTCAAAATCAAGTTTTACGGTCACGGTAAACACAGTACCTTCTCCTTCCGTACTCTGTACTGTAATATCACCATCCATCATCCTTGCATAATTGCGCGCAATAGAAAGTCCCAGTCCGCTTTCTCCATAAACACTTGTATTTTCTTCATGCTGCTGTGTAAAAATATCAAATACCTTTGGCAGAAAATCCTTTGCAATACCAATTCCGTTATCAGAGACAACTGCTGTAAGCTGTACTCTTGCATTCACTTCCTGCTCTGTAACAGCTACATCAACACTTCCACCTTCCGGTGTAAATTTTACCGCATTATTGATCAGATTTATCATGATCTGTTCTAACCTTGTGGCATCTCCGATATATACTTCCGATATTTTCCGTTCTCTGTCAAAAGAATAGCCAACACCTGCCATAAGTGCCTGTGTTTTCGCTAACATATTGACATTATCCCAGAACTTATCCCCGGAAAATGCCCGGACAGCCAGCTTCATATTTCCACTCTCGATCCGTGACATATCGAGGATATCATTCAGCAATGTCAGAAGATATCTGGATGCCGAATCAAGTTTTTCCGTATAATCAAGGACCTGGTTTCTGTCATCAATTGACGACCGGATCATGGAATTTAAACCAATAATCGCATTCATAGGTGTCCGGATCTCATGACTCATTCCAGCCAGAAAATTTGTTTTTGCTTCATTCGCAGCCCCTCCGGCGATAATCTCTGATTCTGTTCTTCTGTCAGATATACTTTTTTTGCATATGCAGACATCCTTGAACGGAAATGCCAGCAAAAAAGACAGGCATACCATGGCAATATTTAAGACGCAGAGCACAACTCTGTTCTCATAATCTACCTGGGACCTGCATTCTGCCAGCACATCCGCTTTCAAAAATTTATTCAATTTTTCCTTATGATTTTCATACAACTTTATCACTCTGTTTCAATTCCTTTTGTCTTTAAGAAATCTACCCAGATATTATATTTTGATCCATACAGATGCAGATTATCAAACGTAAGCTCCTGCTTTAATCCGCCCTGATCATCACATACTACTTCATTGACATCAATATAAAACACACGGACACCATCTGCAAGCTGCTGTATGCGCTGATTTCTCGCATCAATACCCGGATTATTAAAAATCGGGTCTGAATCGGATTTTTTGCTGGTCACATGCATGATCGCCTGCACATAAATGATCGCATCCGGCTGCAGGGTTTTGAATTTTTCGACTGCATTCTGATACTCATTCATAAACCCGTCAAGCGTTCCGCGTCCCATTTCATTAATACCGATCTGAAAATACACTTTTTTATACTGTTTAGCCTTTAATGCTTCCTCTAATGTTACCTTTTGGCCATTGACATTACAGAATGCATCTTTCCACAGATCATAGATATTCATGCCTACGGTCGCATAAAAATCTGCATGATCCAATCCGCCATAATCATGCAGACCTACCGTTCTCGAATCGCCAATAAAAACTGCATCATCAAAATAACTTTCATCCACCTGTATAAACTTCTTTTGCTCTAGAACCGCCGTCTCAGTATCCTGCTCCACAGTTTCCGTCCGCTGTACGGTCTCCTCTTGTTCTGTCACTTCTGTAGCCGCAACATTCTCTTCCTGCTGCGGTCTGTATTCGTCCGGCGTTTCCTTACTCCAAGGATAAATTTTATCATGAATTCCATCTAACACCAATACAAAATATGGAGTTTTTTTAATATTGATGGAATAATTTTTATAGATCCCGTCTTTTTTTAAATAACCGATCAGTGAAAGGATCACCCATCCGACGATCAAAAAGACTGCGACCTGGCATTTCATTATTTTCTTCACACTAATCACCAGTCCTAAAAATTAAAATACAAAAATGGATTATTTGTAGAAACAGCCATATAATAAAGGCTTAAAACCAATACCACGATCACCGACAAACTTCCCAGCCACTTTTTCTCGACCACTTTGTAGAAAGCTGCCGGATATGGAGTAGAAAAAATAATCCCGATCAGAAACAGTGGTCCGTAATCCATCAGATACTTTATAAAATCCATCTGCTTTATTGCCTCTCCCACGCCAAAAAATGGGAACATTCTTGCATAATAAATTCCAAGCTGTCCTACATCCGCAATAGCAAATGCAACCCAGGTAAGCGGCACTACAAGTACCAGATATATATGGGAAAGTATTTTACTCTTCTCCAGAAACTGTAATAAAAACACTTTTTCTATAGCAAGCAGTACGAGCAGAGACGCTCCCCAGATCAGGAAATGTCCTTCTGCACCATGCCAGATGGCAGTCAGACTCCATACCACAAATAAATTAAATATCGTACGCGCCTTTCCTTTCCTGTTGCCACCTAACGGAATATAGACATATTCCTTAAACCAGCGTCCCAGCGTAATATGCCATCTTCTCCAGAATTCTGATACCGATTTTGAAATATAAGGATGTTTAAAGTTTTTGGGAAATTCAAATCCCAGCATCTGCCCAAGTCCCAATGCCATCAAAGAATATCCTGAAAAATCAAAATACAGCTCTATGGAGTATGCAAACGCCCCCATCCATGCTAATGGCGTTGAAATACTTTCAAAACCGATTGACTGTATATTATTCCACAAAAGCCCGATACGGTCTGCAACGATCACTTTTGCTCCAAGTCCCAGTATCAGTGTTTTTAATCCTGATTCAAACTGTTCTATAGTAACAGTCCTGCTGCATAAAGCCATACGGACTTCTGAATAATTGATGATCGGTCCAGCGATCAGCTGCGGAAACATCATCAGATACGTTCCGAGACGGATAAATGATTTTTCAACCGGCACTTTTCCCCGGTAAACATCGATGATATAGGCGGCGATCTGAAACGTATAAAAACTGATGCCAAGCGGCAGTTTATCCATGAGTCCACTATACTTAAAAAGGAACAGAACACCAAAATCATAGCACAGTGCCATGATCAACAGAATCAGTTGTTTTTTTCCTCTTCCCTCATAAGTATCCCGGTACATGAATCTTCCCAGAATATAATTGATCACCACAGAGGCAAGCAAAAGCACTACATATTCTGCCTCACCTGTTGTATAAAACAAAATGCTCCCTGCAAACAACACCGCATTTTTCCATTTTTTCGGTGTCACATAATATATCAGTAAAAAAAACGGTAAAAACCGGAATAAAAATTCAAAACTGCTAAATACCATCTTATCGGCTCTTTCTAATCCACATTATTTTTTTAACAACAACTATTATAGCCAAAAAAATGTCTGATAATCACCTATTAAGCAAAGTTAGTAAATTTGTAAATTTTTTGTTATTTTTGTCACATCTCGGAAATATTTTTTGATCTCCCCAACAAAATACAAAGATCCGAATGCAATCGTTTTATGTGCCGCATCTAGACGATCCGGCATCAGTTCATCAAAAGATCTTAATAGACCCGCCTCACAGATTCCCTTTTTTCTGATTTTCTCCGATAACTCCTTCGCAGCAAGTGCCCTCTCTGACTCGACTGTTACCGTCTTAAAATCAAGAGCAAGTGGAAGTAATTCTTCAATCATCTCCTCATAATCCTTGTCTGCCATAACTCCCATGATAAAATGAAACTTCTCTTCCGGAAACAAGGTACGAAGACTTTTTGCCAGTGCTGCCACTCCGTTGCTATTATGTGCACCATCCACCATGAAAAACGGATCTTTGCCAAGAATCTCCATCCGGCCTTCCCATCTTGTCTTTCTGATTCCTTCCCTGATATAATATTCTGCTTTTTCTTCTGAAATTCCCCTGTTTTTCAAAAAAATTTCTGCTGCCTGAATCGCTGCAAGTGCATTTTCATACTGATGCACACCAAGCATTGACATCTCAAGATCTTTATAATTTTTACAGGAAAAATATTGTCTGCCATTTTCATAGCGGCAGTCTGTCACATCATGGATATCCGCGATCCTTATCTCTGTAATTTTCTCTTTTTCTGCCGTTTCAAGCAGGATCTGCATCGCTTCCTGCTTCTGGCTTTCTAATACCAGTTTTGTACCTTTTTTTATGATACCTGCTTTCTCCGCCGCAATTTTATCTAAAGTATCGCCTAAAATCGCCATGTGATCATATCCGATCTTCGTGATAACCGTAACCTCCGGTACACCGATTGCATTCGTCGAGTCTAATCTTCCTCCAAGTCCGGTCTCTATCACAGCTGCCTGACACTGTTCTTCCTTATAATAAAGCAGTGCTATCGCAAGGCAGTAATCAAACATAGTCAAGGCTGCCCCAAACTCTTCCCCCAGCAGCATATTCCCAAGTCGTGTCACTTTCTCTTGGGATATCATCTGTCCATCCACACAGATCCGTTCCCTGAAATCAACCAGATGTGGTGATGTGAACATCCCTGTACGGATTCCTGCTTCCTTTAAAATTGAGCACAAAAAAGCAGAGACGGAACCTTTTCCGTTCGTCCCCGCTATATGGATCACACTCATATTCTGCTGTGGTCTGCCTAACTTTTCAAGCATCAGTGCAGATATCTCTGCCCCCGGACGGTTGCCAAACCGTCTCTGATGTTCAATCTGGTCTAATACTTCCTCATATGTCAGTTCTTTCATAATACTGTCCTTTTTCTATATTAAACTGCGATAATGACACCGCCGTCATTGGCATACATCGTGCTGACGCCCGCCGTATCCGTAATAATGATTTTTTTGAACTTTGCCAACTTTTCTAATTTTTCTTTTACTGCTCTGGCACGTTCCGGACAATTACAGTGTGAGATTGCAAGCACTCTGTTCTCACAGTTTTTTGTCTTTGCAATCACATTCTGAATCATCTTATCCAGTGCTTTGTTCATGCCACGCGCCTGGCCAAGCTGACAGATCGATCCCTCCTCGGTAGATCCCATCACCGGCTTGATATTTAATGTATTTGCAATAAATGCCTTAAGATTTGTCAGACGTCCATTCTTGCGCAGAGTCTCTAATGTTTCAAGCACGAAAAAGGTATTCATGGAGCTGATATATTTTTCTGTCGTCTCAACAACTTCCTCGAAACTCATACCTGCCTCTTCACACTCCTGTACTTTCATGCCGATCAATGTTTCGCCTATGGAAGCAGAGCGGGAATTAAATACATAGATCTTCTTCTCGCCCGGATGCTCCTCTTCAAACAGATTTTTTCCAAGTTCGGCACTGTTATAAGATCCCGACAGTCTGCCGGACAAAGTTACCACATATACATGATCCGCATCTCCTTCATATGATTTCATATACTCATCCGGAGACGGACATGCAGATTTCGGTCCGGTAACGCTTTCCTTAACCCTGCGGAGGAAATCCTTCTGGTCAAATGTCTCATCATCGCGAATACAATATCCATCTACCTCTAACTCCAATGACACATTCTGATAATGTCCATCTTTTTTTAAATCTTCCGGCAGTTCTCCACAACTGTCAATCACAATCTTATACATTTCAGATAACCTCCACAACCCGACAATTTGTTATTTGATAACTTTTTATATGTTATTTCTTTCCATTACATGTAGTATTGATTACTACATAACAGTATCATAAAAACTTTGTTTTGTATAGAGGTTTTCATTATATTTTATATATTTTTTATCAGACATACGTTTTAAGAGAATTTCAGGATCAGTACATTCTGATCCTGATCCTCAATATAGGATAATCCAGTAATCCCCTCACAGTAATCACGGATATGCTGTTCATCGATGAGATACGCTTTTGCCTGCTCATATAAAGAGCTGTCCGAAAAACGGATCTCCTCTGTGACAGCTCCATTGCGATAGGCCTCGCCATAAATCTGTCCAACCACATCCGGTTCCCATTCTGTGATATATTTTCCTTCTTTTACATAGTAATTATCTGCCGTCGCCGTACAGTCCGGCAAAAGCAATGTGCCATCCGCCTGATGTGTCTTGCTGATCTCAGCCGTAGTCACCCCGAAATAATTATAATTGATAAAAGATCCAAAACCGCTCTCACCATTATTATAAGAAGAATTTCCCCATGTCGTATCTATAAAATAATATGCGCCATCAAGCTGCACAAGATTCCACGCATGCGTATCTCCCTCCGCAGTTCCCGTCACGACAACAGCCCGTATTCCTAAAAGAGACAACAGATACTGCGTGGCATTTGCATACCCCTGACAGACTGTTTTCTTATTTAAAAAGACACTGATAATGTTCTGGTTCTGTTCCGTTCCCATTTCATACTCAATGTTTCCAGCCAGATATTCGAAAACATATTTTGCCTTTTCATAATCTCCCCAGGATGAATCCACATTTTTTAATATGGAATCCACCACTGAATCGATCCGGCTCTGATAGGAATCACGCTCATCACGATCCACTGTATAGCTTGGCGAAAAATCTATACTGACCGTCTTTTTCCCCATCGTGTACTGCGTATAGTTATATCCGGATACCCAGAAAATCCCCCCGTGGTCTGCTATGACAGAACGATATGCTTTCTCTAATACCTTTTCGTCACAGGTACTTACCGGAACCTTTGAATCATGTGTCATAATAATCCGATATATCTCATCATAGACTGTCTGCTGCTCCGTTGAGAGAGTTTCGTAAGCATATCCATGCGATACTTTTGCCTCCGGTGTTTCATTTTCCGTACCTGTTTCCTGACTCTCTTTTATATGTTTCTCTATTGTGCCGGAATCTGCTTTGGATTTTGCATTTTTCTGTTCTACATGAACCTGGCTTTGTATCTGTCCCGGAGGTGTGAAAGAACCATGAAATACTCCGGTATATCGGATCACTGCGCCTGCTAACACCGCTAAAATCATACATTTAAGCAGTGTATGTCTTTTTCTTCTTTTCACACTTCCCCCTTAAAGTGAAAAATATGCCTTTACAAGTTCCGTCAATGCTTCCTGGTCTGCTGCTCCCATCAATTCTCTCGCCGAATGCATTGCCAGAAGCGGGATACCGATATCTACCGTTTTTACCGGCAATAATGCAGATGCAATAGAACCAAGTGTTCCGCCCCCTGCCATATCTGAACGGTTCACAAACTTCTGATATGGGATTTTTTTCAGATCACAGATCTGCTGAATAATTGCAATTGCCTCACAGTCTGTCGCATAGGACTGGGAACATGCCTCCTTGATACAGAAGCCGCTTCCAAGCACCGGTTTATTAGTAATATCCATTTTGCCTGCCTGATTTGGATGCAGACCATGTGCAACATCTACGGACAACAGCATGCTCTGATACAACAGTTCCGGAGCACTCTCCCCCGCTCCACAGGCTTTTAGAATTCGGAGTAACATATCGTGAAGCAATATAGATCCCGCTCCCTGTTTACTGCGGCTTCCAATCTCCTCGTGATCAAACAGTGCGATCAGATTAATACCGTCTTTTCTTTCCGCATCTATGATACCGGATACCAATGCTGCACAGGATGTCAGGTTATCCAGTCTTGGAGATGAGATAAAATCATCCTCTAAGCCGACATACTCCGGCTGTTCCCTGCAATATACCGTCAGTTCAAAATCTAAAATATCTTCTTTTGCAACAGACAGTTCTTTTGCAAGAAAACCTAAGAAATAATCAGCACATGTTTCATTTTCTGCAAGTAATCCTGCAACCGGGATCATATCGATCTGCTTATTCAGCTCCACACCCTTATTCACTTCGCGATTCATATGGATTGCAAGATTTGGGATCGTGAGCAGATTCTTTTGGGATGCAAAATATTTTAATTCCGGTGTAAACGGATCATTCCCTCTTACTGCCACACGTCCTGCCACACCAAGTGGTCTGTCTAACCATGTATTTAAAATTGCACCTCCATACACCTCAATGTTAACCTGTGCATAGCGATTCGTTACAACATCACATGACGGTTTAATTCTAAGACATGGAAAATCCGTATGTGCCGCTGCGATCCGGACTGCAGGCTTTTTTTCTTTTTTCATCTCATCCGCAGGAATCGAAAATGCAAACAGTGTGGTATCATGATGATCCACATAATAGCGGCCACCTGCTTTTAAATTCCATTCTTCTTCATAAGCTATCTTTTCAAAACCGGCATCTGCTAAACGCTTTTCACATGCCTTTACCACGTGTACCGGAGATACTCCCTCTTTTAATAAATCAAATAAAACTGTTTTCTCGTTCATTGTAGTTCCTCTTTTCCTGTAATACTGATTAAAACCATCCCTATTTTACTATAAAATCAGAAAGATTACATCCTTTATTTTGTTTCTCTGGGTTTTATGGTACAATATGCGTAAGCAATGAGCAGTGCCACATGAAAATGAACATAATATGAAAGAGGTATACCGCATGTTAGCGCTTAATATCCCGGAACTCAAAAATTTTATGAACCAGCTTCTGTGTTCAGATACATTCGACCACTTTCTGTTAAAGGAAGCAACCATACAAAAAGATGCCGTATGGAATTTTGACGGAACGATCACACCGGACTTTTTTTCAAAAGAAGAATTAGAAGAACAGGGCTTATCTGACCTTGCATTCCTTCCTTATGGCAGAGTGCGCCAGCACTGTTTCGACCTGATCAAAGGAAAACGTACTCCTAATTATTTCAAATTTGTATTTCTGCTGTCACCGGATAATCTGTCCCGGACACTTGCCAGCATCCAGACTTCTTTTACCCCACATGATGTAACAGGGATGTTTTTGAATCTGAAGTTCCAGAATGGAAGTCTTATGCTCACAACCGGCGTATCTTATCGTATTTTTTCTACCGATAAATCCTTAGAACACGAATGGGACAGACTCGTCGAGATTTTTCTCAAAAACCACGATATTGTTATTGAGAAATTAGGTTGAAAAATATCCTCTTTTTTCCTTTACTTTTCAAAATTGTTATGATATGCTCTAACTAGCTGTAAATACAGCCAGTAATATTTTTTGGAGGTACTTTTCAATGAACAAAGGTACAGTAAAATGGTTTAACAACCAAAAAGGATACGGATTCATCTCTGACGAGCAGGGCAATGATGTATTCGTACACTACTCAGGTCTGAACATGGAAGGTTTCAAATCCCTCGAAGAAGGCGCTACTGTAGAATTCGAAGTAGTAGAAGGCGCTAAAGGACCTCAGGCAACCAACGTTACAGTAGTAAAATAATTACTACCAGCACAATCAGTAGTTTCACATGTACCTTTTTCTTTTTAAATAGAACCAGTTTTTATTTGTTAGATTAAGATATTGTAAACAATGGATTTAAAAAAGAGTGTCGGCTTTCCGGCACTCTTTTTTATGTAATAGGATTCTTTCTTGTGTAGTCCATTCAAACTGGTCTGCTCAATTTTCACCTGACTGGCATTTTAAAATAAACCAGTGTGCGTTTAAGATATGCATAAATAAATGACAGATAATATCGGTCATAAGAAACGTATGAGGAGAAAAGAAATATGAGCACAACATCTACAACTACTGTAAAAACAGAAAATTCAATCGGTCAGGTACAGTTTCTGACCATCACAGCACTTTTCATTGCATTAACTTATGTATTTACCGCATTTGTCAATGTCAGACTTCCGATCACTGCAAACGGCGGACTGATCCATCTTGGCAATGTTCCGCTTTTTATCTGCGCCATTTTATTTGGCAAAAAAAGTGGTGCACTTGCCGGCGGTATTGGCATGGGACTCTTTGACCTTCTCTCCGGCTGGACAGCATGGGCACCTTTTACATTTATCATCGTAGCGATTATGGGATATGTTGTTGGTGCGATCACGGAAAAACACCACGGACTCGGTTTTGATGCACTCGCCATCGCTGCTGCCTGCGTGATCAAAGTAGTCGGCTATTATATCGCAGAGGGTATCATCTACGGCAACTGGATTGCACCGGTTACTTCCATTCCGGGAAATCTGTTTCAGATCGGTGTTGCAGCCGTTGTAGTCCTGATCGTCATCGAGCCTTTACGCAAAGCAGCAAACAAAATTATTTTCAAATAAAGTTTCATTTGAAAATAGCATTTTTCACTCAAACTTGTAATGCCCAAAAAACGGGCGGGAATGGAGATTAGTATTAATATGTATAAGATCATGACACCCGGACCGGTTCAGGTTCCGGAACCAGTAAGACATGCACGCAGTTTTGCCTGCACAAATCCTGATCTGGATGAAAAATTTTATGATTTTTATAAAGAAACCTGCGAACTGATCAGCAGCCTCCTTGGCACGAAAAACGAAACGCTGATCTTAGATGGTGAAGGGATTTTAGGACTGGAAGCTGCATGTGCTTCCCTGACAGAACCGGATGATAAAGTTCTTGTCATCGACAACGGTATCTACGGAAAAGGATTTGCAGATTTTGTCAGCATGTACGGTGGTATTCCGGAAATCTACCATGCTGATTACGAAAATACTCTGGATGTGGATGCACTTGCAGAATATTTAAAAGATCATCACGATTATACTTATGCCACTGTTGTACACTGCGATACCCCAAGCGGCATGTTGAATGATATCAGCAGAATCTGTCCACTGCTCAAACAGTACGGCATCTTAACGGTCGTTGACTCCGTTTCCGGTATGTTTGGCGAAAAAGTATGTGTCGATGATTTTCAGATCGACCTTCTCTGCGGCGGCTCACAGAAAGCAGTCTCCGCACCTCCGGGACTTACCTTTGTTGTGGTAAGTGATTCCGCAAAAGAAAAAATGAAAAACCGTAAAACTCCGATTACATCTTTCTACGCAAACCTGATGGCATTCGACGGTTACTACGAGAAAAAATGGTTTCCATATACTATGCCGATCAGCGATATCTACGGTCTGCGCGCTGCATTTAATCTGATCGCCGAAGATGCGACTTTGTATGAACGCCATGCAAGGATTGGTTCTGCTACAAGAGCAGCCGTAAAAGAAGCGGGTTTAAAACTCCATCTGCAGAGCGGTTTTTCAAACACTGTAACTGTTTTTGATATTCCGCAATGTACTGATGCTAAATCTATTCTTGATACAATGCGAACAAAATATAATATCATGATTGCCGGATCTTTTGATGAACTCTCCGGTAAAGTGATCCGTATCGGTCATATGGGGGAAAATGCAAGGTTAGAGCATATGGTTCCTACTTTAGAAGCTCTCTCTGCTACCCTGACTGAACTTGGTGTCACGCTTAAGGGAAATCTTGCAGATCTGTTTTTGAAGTATTATAGAAAAAAAGAGGCCTAATTGGCCTCTTTCTTTTCCTCTAAACGCTCTCTGATCTGCTGCATTCTGCCGTCTAACTGTGAGATCAGCTCCGCACAAAAGCAGAGATCCTGTGAGATCACCTGTGCATTTTCAATGTCCTTTTTGTATTTTAATTTATGCTCTAAACTTGCCCAGAAATCCATGGCGATCGTTCGAAACTGCACTTCCACACGCATCATCTTTTTCTCATTTGTCAAAAAAATCGGTACTTCAAGGATCAGATGCAGACTGCGGTAACCATTCGGTTTGGGATGACTGATATAATCTTTCTTCTTGATCAGCTTGATATCATCCTGTTTTTCCAGATAATCCGCTAATGTATAAATATCATCGGGAAATGAGCAGATAACACGGACACCTGCGATATCATTCAGATTCTTCTCGATATTATCTACGGAAAATGGAATCTCCTGACGCTTCATTTTCTTCATAATACTGTCCGGTTCTTTGATCCTGCATTTTATCGATTCGATCGGATTCCTACTGTTTTGTACAGATAACTCTGTGTTCAATACGTCAAGTTTTGTCCTCACCTCTAACATTGCACATTCGTACTGCATCATCAGACAGCGAAACTTCTGCAGTTCTTCAATATCCCCAAAAACATGATCCAGTTCCTTGACTGTTTCAATATCCATGTATTCCATTTGACTTTCTCCTTAGAATCGTTCTTTTGTAACAGCTTCTCCTGACCTGCTACTCTTTCATTATTATTTTACCATACTTTTACGGAAAAGTTATCTAAACTTCTGTGAAGATTTCGGATTATATAATATTTTTACATAAGAGGTGCAAACAAACGCAAGAAACACTGTGTTCCCCGCAAAACAGCAGACCTTCCGCTCTTATATTTTTCTGTTACTTCCGTGCTCTCTGCAAAAATATGTTCAAAATCCTGACGAATCTCCCCTACGGCGTCACAGTTATATAAAAAGGCTCCATTTTCAAAATGAAGGTACAAACTCCGGTAGTCCATATTAATGGTGCCACAGGTTGCCGCCTCTCCATCGCAGACACATTGTTTAGCATGGATAAATCCCGGCGTATACTCATAAATACGCACCCCTTGGCGCACGAGTCCTGCATAATAAGAACGTGTTACTTTATAGATCAGTTTCTTATCCGGGATCCCCGGTGTCACGATCCGCACATCCACACCACGCTTTGCAGCAAGTCCAAGAGCACGGTTCATCTCATCTGTGATGATCAGATACGGTGTTGTAAAATAAATTTCTTTTTTGGCATGTGCGATAAGATTCATATAAACGCTCTCTCCCACATGTTCATCATCTAATGGACTATCCGCATACGGCTGGATAAATCCCTCCTGTTTTACTTTATAATCTGTCACCGGCAGGTACTTCTGATAATCCTGGTCTGTCTTTTTTACAACATTCCACATTTCAAGGAACATAACCGTAAGACTTTTTACAGCATCTCCTTCTAAACGGATGCCGGTATCTTTCCACCGTCCATACGGATGTGTGACATTAAAATATTCATTTGCAAGATTGTACCCTCCGGTAAATCCCACTTTTCCATCGATCACTGTAATTTTTCTGTGATCGCGGTTATTCATAAATACCGATAATACTGGAATAATCGGATTGAATACACGGCAGGCAATTCCATTCTCCTCCATACGTTTTCTGAAATCATGATTGATAAATCCAATGCTTCCAACATCATCATAGAAAATACGTACTTCAACTCCATGCACTGCCCGGTCTTTTAACACGTTAAAAATCCGTTCAAAAGATTCTGCCTGCTCGATGGCATGATACTCCATAAATATAAAATGCTCTGCTTTTTTCAAATCTGCAAGCTGTGCCTCTAACCCCTGTGACGCATCCGCATAAAATTCAATATCTGTATTGCGATAAACCGGATAATGACCATATTTCCAGATGTACTCTGTCTGGTTTGCTATTGACAGATCTTTTTTCTGAAGCATTTTTACGACAGTCTCATCACTTTCTAAAAATGGGAAAAGTTCACTGTCAATGCCCTCATAACGTTTTTTCATATTTCTGGTCAGATTTGACCTTCCAAATAGTGCAAATACACACAGACCAAATACCGGAAATGCAGTAATGACCAACATCCATGGCACTTTAAATGCCATGTTTCCATGCATTCCATATATGGCAAATACAACCGAGACCGCGATCAACGTGGAAAAAAGAGAAATTGCTGCCGAATAATTATTCAGCCATATAAAAAGACTGATGATCCATATGACCTGAAGCAATACGCTGATACCAACAAAAATCAATCTTCCTACACTGTTTTTTACTGATGTTTTCTGTTCTGCTCTCATAATATTGAAAAATACCACATAATTTTACTCATGTGGTATTTTTTCCTCCGTTTCTGATTTATTTTTAGTTACGTGCATTCATTTTATCTTTTACATTTGCATCCACTTTTCCAAGATACCCTACCAGCTCATCGGATACATTCACAATGCGCTCTGTTGCCTGATCACACTGTTCAACGATCTGCTGGAATTCTTCCATGTTTTCTGTTGTTACTTTCGCACTCTCGGCATTCTGTTCTGCAAACTCTGTCAAAGAGGTGATTCCACTTTCAATTACCGTCTTATGATCGTCTAACACATTTACTTCTTCGCTGATTCCATCCACAGCATCGCTTGTATTCTTGATCTCCTCATTCAGGGAACGGAAAATTTCTTCCGTATCATGAATCTTCTCATTCTGTTTCACAAACGCTTCTGATACTTTCTGCGTGATCTCCACACTGACGTTTGAATTATCAATCAATGTATTGACGATCTGATTGATCTGTTCTGTTGATTCCCTTGACTGGTCAGCTAATGTACGGATCTCTTCTGCAACAACTGCAAATCCTTTTCCATGTTCTCCGGCTCTTGCAGCTTCAATACTTGCATTTAAAGCTAAAAGATTTGTCTGATTTGAGATTCCGGCTATGATCTCTGTTGCTGTGCGGATCTCCTGTGCAGACTGGTTTGTCAGATCTGTCTGCTGTCTTACATTTTCAATCGCAACACCGCTCTCCTTACTGATATTTACAAGTTCCTCCATGATTGCTTCTGCCGCCTTGTTGCTTTCTTTCATGTGCTCTGCACTTTTTGCAAGCATCGATACATTCTCTGCAATCTTATCGATCGTTCTGCTGATAGCATCGATCTTCTCTTTCATATCGACTGTGTGATCAGCCTGTGAGATCGTATTATCCGTAATAGTAGTCACTGCCTGCTCTGTCTGATCCAGTGAAGCTGTCATACTCTTAAAAATATGCTTAAAATCCTCTGAAACCTCACCAAGTTCCTTTGTTGCTTTCTTTATTCCCAGTACAACCTGTGAAAATGAAGTGATCGACTCCTGAAACGTACGCACAAGCTGTCCGACTTCTCCATCTTTCTCTGCAAGTTTATTTGCTTTCTTAGCAACACCACCGGAAAGTTCCACCTCTGAGCCATCACTCATAAGCTGTCTGAATGCATCCAGGAGTGTTTTGATTGATGCAAAAACAATGCCAAAAAACAGTACAGTTGCAAGACAGATCAGTATCATTGCAACCATCGTACCGATCACGCCATTTTTCAGCAGCTCAAGTACCACGATCTGCCATACTGCCATAATCAGGAAAAATACAACAAAAACACCCATTAATCTTTTCCATGCCATTTTCTTTGTGTCACCCATTTTTATCCTCCAGCTATGTTATTGTCTGAGACTGCTCCACCACAGGTGGATCCGTCTGTTTTGATTTCTGCATGACTTTATTCTCATACATCGCATGATCCGCTTCACGGAACACTGCTGCAAATAAATCTATACTGTCTGTTTCATGGAATGCGATTCCTCTTGCAATCTGTATCTTCTGTTCATACTTTGTATTATTTTTATTGAAAACAATAATACCATTATCAAAGTTTGCCAGCAGTTCCTCGCATTCTGTCTGTTTGGGCTGTTCGATGATGATCACAAACTCATCACCACCGATCCGGTATACAGTATGATCTTTAAATCCTTTTTGGATCAGTCTGCTTGCATCCCGGATGAGCATATCCCCAAATTCATGTCCAAAATTGTCATTGATCTTTTTGAGATTATTGATATCCATGACCACGACTGCATATTTCATATTCTCGGTTGCCGCGCGTTTATCCAGTTTATCCACATACTCCTTATATGCCGCCTTGTTAGCAACACCCGTCAGGGCATCTGTATACGCCTGTTCATTTACATAATCGATATAATGCCGCAGATGATTGACCATCTGCTGTACACTGTCTGCAAGCACTCCAACTTCATCTTTTGACTCACAGTCAATGTTGACATCAAGATCACCGCCTGCAACTTTCTGTGCTGCTTCCGTAAGTTCTTTGAGCGGTCGTATCATTTTTCTGGTAACATGTATTGTGATCACGACTGAAAAAATCATTATCACAACGGTTGAAACCAGAAACAGACGTATAATACGGCTGCTTAATTCATTAATCTCCTGCACCGGTGCTGTAACAGCAAACAGCATACCATTTTCCAGCTGCCTTGCCGTCATTTCTTTCTTTGTTCCCTCAAGATTATAACTGACCAGACTATCCTGTCCTGCTTTTTTGATCAGTAAATTTAACACCTTTCTGATCTTTCCGTGTACACTTCCCTCAGCAAGTCCCTCCGGATAATCATGATGGTAATAAAGAGCACCATTTGTTCCTGCCAGAAAAGCATAACCGCTCTGATAAATCTGTACGGAATCTACCTTTTCCTTCAATAGTGCCATGTCAATATCCATGCCCAGAACACCAATAAAATCTTCATCCTGATATATCGGCACCACATACGAAATGATCCAGTCATTTTTATTCAGATTGTTATACGGTTCCATCCAGAAAGCGTCTTCGTTCTCAAGAGCTTCATAGTACCATCCGACATTCTGTGTGTCATCTTTTGTATATTTTGAAAAATCAACCAGAGAATCTTCGTTAACATCACCTTTTTCATCCCTATACCAGAAAAATCCTGTCTGGTCATCGGCAATTTCAGGATTAACTCTCATATATACTCCACGTGATCCTTCTGTATTTTTCACGGTATGTAGTGAAACTTCCTGTACTTTTTTTACAAAGGTATCCACATTGTCCCTGCCTGTACCACCAATTCCGAGTGCGTTATACTGCTCTATCGTATAATCCCTGATCGTATTCACGGACTGTTCAATCCCCGTCAGTGCTGCATCAATCTCCTGTGCCTTATCTTCACAGAACAGATTCATAAACTGTGTGGAATCCTCATTTACAAGTTTATGCGTATATAAAAACCCAACATATCCCAGTGCCAACGCTGTAAGAAGTACACAGCCTACCGTCAAAGCCAGAAATTTAGACTGTAAAGACCTCATCGGCAATCCTCTCTCCTCTTTCTGATATATGCTCTATTATATGCATTTTGTCATAAATTGTCAAAAAATATCACTTATTTTTTGTATGTATTTTTGAACATTTCAAGCAACATTTTCTTGATTTTTTTCTGCATAACATCTAAAATTATTGTGGTATGACCACATACCACAAAGAATCTCGACAATATAAAGGAATCATAACATATGAAATTTCAAAAATTAAACGCACCATCACTCAAAGAATTATTTATATCCGAACTGGAAAATATGATCATTTCCGGCAAACTTCCAATCGGTACAAAACTTCCATCCGAACGTGAACTTGCCACATCCATGCAGGTTTCACGCGCTGTTGTCAACTCCGGTATCGCCGAACTTGAAAAGAAAGGATTTGTCGTGGTAAAACCGCGCATCGGCACATTTGTAGAGGATTACCGCAGAAATGGAACCATGGACACTTTAGTTTCCATTATGAAATATAATGGCGGAGCTTTAAGCCAGGAAGAAATCTGTTCCATCCTTGAGGTTCGTATTCTCTTTATGAGCCTTGCATCCCGCCTTGCGATTGAAACAGCAACGGATGCTGCGATCGAGGGTCTTTCTTTTTACCTTGAAAAATTAAAAAATGCCACAACACCGGAAGATGCTGCAACATCTATCTTTGAGTTCAGTCATGAGCTGAGTTTTATCAGTGGAAATATGCTGCTTCCACTGTTCTTTATATCATTCCGTGATCTTGTATGCAGTCTTTGGGTACGCTATGCAACAAAATACGGCATAGAAGAATTATACCAGAGTGCCCTGTCCATCTATAATTTTGTCCGTGCAAGAGATGTCCGTGGTGCTCTCGATTATATAGAAACTTCTACAACCGAATGCATCAGTGGAACCCGCATGATCTACTGATCTTACTACAAAACAGCCTGACTTTGGATTCCATCTCAAAATCAGGCTGTTTTTTCATATTCCGATCTATACTTTTATTTTGCAAACTGGCTGTTGTACAGCTTTGCATAAAATCCATTCTTCTCTAACAGTTCCTCATGTTTTCCCTGTTCTATGATATTTCCATCCCGCATGACAAGAATGATATCTGCTTCCCGGATCGTGGAAAGGCGGTGTGCAACGATGAAACTGGTACGCCCTTTCATCATACGGGCAAATGCTTCCTGTATCTTGATCTCAGTTCTTGTATCGATCGAGGATGTCGCCTCATCTAAGATCAGCATCGGCGGCAGGCAGAGCATAACTCTTGTGATACATAAAAGCTGTTTCTGTCCCTGTGAAAGGCTTCCGCCATCCTCCGAGATCACCGTATCGTATCCTTTTGGCAGACGTTTAATAAAACTATGCGCATGGGATGCTTTTGCTGCCGCAATGATCTCTTCCTCTGTGGCATCCGGTTTTCCCATCGTGATATTTTCACGGATCGTTCCGCTCCGTAACCATGTCTCCTGCAGTACCATACCATAATTACTTCTTAAACTCTTTCTGGTCATCTCATCAACCGGTATTCCGCTGACACAGATTTTTCCACTGTTTACATCATAAAAACGCATCAGAAGGTTGATGAGTGTTGTCTTGCCACATCCCGTAGGGCCTACAATCGCTACACGCTGTCCCGGCTGTACGGAAAGATTGAAGTCCTCGATCAGCTTCTGTTCCGGTGTATAAGAGAAATATACATGGGACAGTTCTACGCTTCCGTCCGCTTTCTCTAACACTTTCGCACGCTCTGCATCCGGCTTCTCGACCGGCTCCTCGATCAGTTCAAACACTCGGGCAGCACAGGCAAGTGCATTCTGCAGCTCCGTAATGACACCGGAGATCTCGTTAAACGGCTTCGTATACTGGTTCGCATAACTTAAAAGACTCGATAACTGTCCGACTGTAATGCTTCCTTTTATTGCAAGAAATGCACCGACGACACCGACTGTCGCATAGACAAGGCTGTTGATAAAACGTGTTGCCGGGTTCGTGATACTCGAAAAGAAGATCGCGCGCAGTGAATATTTCTGCAGTCTTCCGTTGATCTCGTCGAACTGCTCTAACGCCTCATCCTCATGTGAAAATGCCTGCACGACTTTCTGGTTTCCAACCATCTCTTCGATGAAAGCGGTCTGTTCGCCCCGCGTCTCAGACTGCAGTTTGAACATGGAAAATGTCTTTTTTGCAATAAAACTTGCAACAAACAATGATAACGGTGTGATGACCACGACCGCAACCGTGATATTCACACTGATCGTCAGCATAAAGATCAGTGTACCGAAAATTGTCACGATTCCGGTAAAAAACTGTGTAAATCCCATCAGAAGACCATCTGCAAACTGATCAACATCCGCGATGACACGGCTGACCACCTCTCCATAAGAATGGGAATCAATATACTTAAGCGGTAAATGTTCGATCCGCTCGAATGCCTCTTTCCGGATATCACGGATCACATTATAAGTAATTTTATTGTTACATGCATTCATGATCCACTGCGCAACTGCAGTAAGTAAGATCACAACTGCCATACGCTCTAAGATCACAAGGATGCCTGAAAAATCAACCTGTCCCTTTGTTACGATCAGATCCACTGCACGCCCTGTAAGGATCGGGATATAAAGTGTCAGCGCGACGGTAACCGCTGCAAGCACGATCGATAATCCAAGGTAAATCCAGTACCTTCGGATGTAATCCAGCACTTTTTTTATCGTTGTCTCCTGCTGCTCTGTCACTACTTTCTTCATGCTGTCTTACCTCCTTCCTGTTTTTTAAACTGTGAATTGTAAATCTCCTGGTATACCTCACAGCTTTCTAACAGTTCTTCGCTGGTCCCAAGACCAACGATCTTTCCATCGTCAAGCACAACAATGCGGTCTGCATGCTGGATGGATGCTGCTCTCTGGGAAACAATAAAAACAGTTGTCCCGCCTTCCATCTCACGGATTGCTTTCCTGAGTGCAGCGTCTGTTGCGAAATCAAGTGCGGATGCACTGTCATCTAAAATAAGTATCTCCGGTTTCTTTACAACCGCACGTGCGATCGTCAGACGCTGGCGCTGTCCGCCGGAAAGATTTTTTCCACCTTGTTCGACTTCAAAATCAAGTCCACCCTCTTTGTTGTCAATAAATTCTTTTGCCTGTGCTACTGTGATCGCATTGATCAAATCTTCTTCCGAAGCATCCGGATTACCCCATTTTAAATTTTCACGGATCGATCCATGGAACAATACTGCTTTCTGTAAAACAGTACCGATCTTTCCTCGAAGTTCTTCAAGTGAATAATCTTTGACATTTTTTCCGTTTACTTTGACAGAGCCGGCTGTCACATCATAAAATCTTGGGATCAGATTGACAACCGATGATTTTCCGGAACCGGTTCCTCCAATGATACCGATCGTCTCACCTTTTTTTACCTTAAAATCAATATCTGTTAAGGACTCATCTCCGGCACCTGCATAAGTTAATCCCACATGAGAAAATTCCACTGCATACTCTGTATCTTCAGATTCATCAGAATCCGTTGTCTGTGGCTTGTCCATATTCCGGCTGCTTCCGTCTGTAATGGATGACTGCATCTCAAAAACAGACTGGATACGGTTTCCACATGCGATAGATTTGTTGATGTTGATGATCAGGTTCGCAAGTTTTACTAATTCTACTAAGATCTGTGACATATAGTTGATCAAAGCAACAACCTGTCCCTGTGTGATATATCCGTTGTCAACACGGACTGCACCAGTCCATACAAGCACAACGATCGCACCGTTGATGATCACGTAGGTAAGCGGATTCATCAGGGCAGATATTTTTCCAACATAGATCTGTGCTCTGGTCAGGAGATCATTATTCTCATTAAAATGTTCTCTCTCATCCTCTTCCTTATTAAAAGCACGGATCACCCTGCTTCCCGTCAAGTTTTCTCTTGTGATCCCAAGCACTTTATCAAGTGCAGACTGCACTTTTTTATAAAGCGGGATACTGATGAGCATAATACCAAATACGATCACGGAAAGCAGTGGAATGGTGACAACAAATACCAGTGCTGCTTTAATATCAATGGTAAATGCCATGACCATTGCTCCAAATACGATAAACGGAGAACGGAGAAACAGACGAAGTACAAGGTTCACACCGTTTTGTACCTGATTAACATCACTCGTCATTCTTGTGATCAGTGTTGCCGTTCCAACGGTATCCATCTCTGTAAAAGAGAGACTTTCAATATGTGCAAACAGCGCATGACGCAGCTTTGTTGCAAATCCGACTGCCGCCTTTGCTGCAAAATACTGCGCGGTAATCGAGCATGTCAGTCCGATCACTGCAAGCAATACTAACACCATACACATCCGCATAATATAGGTCTTGTCCCCGGAAGCCACACCGGTATCAATGATTGCTGCCATAACAAGCGGTACGATCAACTCGAAGGTTGCTTCAAGCAATTTAAAAAGTGGTCCTAATACACTTTCTTTTTTATAATCTTTTAAATAAACCAGTAATTTTCTCATACAAACTCCAAATGTTTATTTTTTAATTTTTTTCATCTGCTGAAGTCCCAGGATCACTGCCCCGCCGATGATAAAGAACAGGATAGAAAAATTGTGGATCGTCATTGCAGGCTGTGGTGTATCAAGTGTGGTCGGTCCCATGATAACCGCATAAATAGAACCGAGCATTAAGCCAACGATCAGAAAGATTGTCTGTGCACGGAAATTTTCAAGTGCCTTACGGATCAGCTTTACAACACTGAAAATGCCAACTAATACTCCACATCCGAATACAAATACAGTTGGAAAACTCTTTAAATTCAGATGCAGGATATCTTTGATCGCCGTCACGATCGGCAGATAAAGCCCCATGATAAGAAGCAGCGTTGATCCGGAAATACCCGGAAGCACCATGGCGCAGATTGCGATTGCACCTGCAATAAATACATAAATTCCTGTTGTGACTGTCAGATGCTCTAAATTCATGCTGCTGCCGCCGCCAACCGGGTTAAAATAAGTAATGGCACACACGATCGCTGCTCCAACCAGTATAAATGGAAGATATGCATACTTCCCTTTTAGTGTATCTATTTCTTCACGGACTACGATCGGAATCGCAAAAATAATAAATCCGATAAATAATGAACTGATCGCATAAATATGGGATTCAAAAACATTTGCAAGAATCAGAATCGCAAGGATCATTCCTGTTACCCAGCCGATACCAAGTTTCAATAAAAAGAAAAATGCTGTTTTCTTTTTCTCCATATTTCCTGTGATCAGATCATCAATGGAATCAATAAACTGATCATAAAATCCAAGCAGAAATGCCACAGTTCCACCGGACACTCCCGGGACACTGTCTGCGAGTGCCATACAAAATCCTCTGATAAACTGTATTATGTACATACGGTTACCTCTTTCTTCCTTATTAATATTTACATGTGCTGTCTGCACACCATACTGCCTATTATAGACGTTTCGCTTCTGTTTTGTCTAGTACGGTAAACATTAATGTTTTATTTTTCTGTCATTTATTTCAATTTTCCGGCGCAATCCCCACAGACAGAGCAGATTGGGCACCGCCATCAGAAAATTAAAAATATCCGAAATCCCCCATACAACATCAAGCGTGATCACAGCCCCAAGATACACACAAAACATATAAATGACCTGATAGATCCGGACACTGTTCTCCCCAAACAGATACCGCACGGCACATTCTCCATAGACATTCCAGCCGATGATCGTGGCAAATGCAAATAAGACCAGCGATAACGACAGCATCTCATCTCCCCACACCGGCAATTCCCGGAATACAGCAAAACACATCCGCTCGCCAGACACTCCCACATAATTGCCCGGATGGGCGATCATACTTGAAACGGAGGCAATCCCAGTGATCGCACACATCACAACCGTATCCCAGAATGGTCCCGTCATGGAAACGAGTGCCTGATCCTGCGGTGAGACATTCTGTGCTGTCGCAGCTGCCATTGGGATAGAACCAAGCCCTGCCTCGTTTGTAAACAGTCCCCTGGAAATCCCCGTCCTTAAACCTGCCATCACCGTGGTTCCGACCACACCTCCTGCTGCTGCCTCTGGCACAAATGCAGATGTTACGATCATTTTTACCGCCTCCGGAACTACAGTATGATTTTTGATCAGTATAAAAATACAGCCTCCTAAATAAAATGCACTCATAACCGGCACCAGCCAGGTACACACTTTTCCGATCTGCCTGCTTCCCCCGATGATCACTTTTCCGGCAAGCACACCTGCTGCCATCCCGATGATATGCGGCGATATTCCTATCTGTTCCGTAACTGCCGCACTAATGGAATGTGCCTGTACACTGCTGCCGATCCCAAGTGACGCCAATATTGTAAATACAGAAAATAAAACCGCCAGTCCTTTCTTTTTCATCCCAATTTCCAGCACATACATCGGACCGCCGGTCATTCTTCCATCCTTTTCTTTTTTACGGTACTTCATAGATAAAAAACACTCACCATAACAGGTCGCGATTCCAAGCACACCGGTGATCCAGCACCAGAACACTGCACCTGCACCACCGATCGCTATCGCTGTGGAGATACCGATGATATTCCCTGTTCCGATTGTAGCAGCAAGTGCTGTAGCAAGCGCCGTGTAAGACGCATGATCTGTATCCGAAAAGCTGAGTCTGATCCCCTGCGGGATTTTGCGCTGAATGAATTTCAGGCGAAATGTAAAATACAGATGTGTTCCAAGAAGGAGCAGGATCTGCCCCGCGACCGCAAACTGGCTGATTTTTTGCATAAGAAATCCCCGTATACAGATACCCTTGTTCTAAGTATACGGGGATTTTACAAAATTCATTCTTTGATTTTATTCTCTGCCTGTCATACTTCCAGATCATTTTTTATAATCCAATTTATTATGCAGTGATCTTTTTCCTCTGTTCGGACATCTGTGCAAGCCGGTCTAATCCCTTACTGCAGATCACAGTATATACACTTCCAAATATATTTGCACCGATACGAAGCAGCACGGCATTTTTCATTCCAAACAGTCCCGCCGCGATTGATAATGCACCAAACGTATTAAAGGCTGTCTGCCACGCATAACCGGCAGAATACCCGACTCCGATACCACCGATCATTCCGATATACGGATACATGGATTCCGGAAGTGCTAAATATAATACTACAAACAAAAGACTTCCAACGATATTAAACATCCCTCTTTTCTCTGCTCTTTCGTTGCAGTCACCGGTAAACGGCAGACAGACGGACATACAGGCGATCCCGGCCCACATAGCTCTTGGAAGTCCAAGGACAGACATCAAAAGCATCGCAGAAGAAACGATCAGTGTCAGTTTCACATACCATCGGTTTCTGGCAGATGAAAGCTCAAATTCCCGGAACAGATCTAAAAACGTTCTCCGGTAAGGTCTGTTTTTCTGATTCTTATAAAAAATTGCCATACAGAGTAACATTCCAACAAACAGTCCCTCCACACGCAGCAGATACGCATGTCCACTCACATCATATCCAAGTAACAGCAGATATCCAAGCACAAACGTGGAATGGTTATACATGATCACATTGTGGCATCCTAAAATCATCAAAAGCATGATACAGCATACGTTTACCAGAAATGCCAGAAACGGTGAGAGCATATTGCTAAAACGCGGTCCCACGATCAATATTCCAAAAATTCCCGCGATTGAAAGAAGTCCGTGCGTGGTCTTAATCCCAAAATCTGCCTGTCTAAGCACCAGCACAGCTAAAAGAACCGTCACTCCGACCACACTATTTTCCGATCCGGTCAGTTTACTGAATAATGTCACAACTGCCACACAAAATGCCATGACCAGATAAACTTTGAAATTATAGATTAAGATATGGCGCCTTTTTTCTTTTTTGTCTGCTGTATTTTTGATCAGCTGTTTTGAGCCGGTCGAACTAAGCTGAAGTTCCTGATAAAATGTCATAGTACTCTCCCTTCTTATGCTGTTTTCCAATGAAAATATCTTTTTCATCTGCATCTTAAATTTGTGTTTTTAGCAAAGTAGAGAGTACTATAGCGCAATTTACCCGAAACGTCAAGATTTCATTTTTCTTAATAGACAAAACCTCACCCCGTTTTATTTCCTACTATTTCCATATGTTAAATTGGATTTTAAAACAAGGGTAATGTTTTGTCAATAGATATTCGTGCTGTACTGGCAAATTTTATGAATCATAAAAACATCTACCCCTTTCTCATTTTTATGATATACTCGATTTATGACAAAAGAAATAGCATACAAAATCCTGGGGTTTACCCCTATTATGTGCCATCCTCACTTCAGTTCCATCTCGTCTTTCATCCCGGCAAATCCGAACTTTTCATACATCGGGCGTCCCATCTCGGTTGCTTCCAAAGAAATCGCATCAATTCCTTTGTTCTTTGCATTCTCCACCAACAACGACAGTGTGTGATATGCGATTCCCATTCGCCGGTACGCCGGATTTGTATACATGTTCATAATATATGCCTTCTTTCCGGTCGGATTGTGATAGGTCGGCATAACCTCAAAATAACTGATACCGCCTGCGCCAATGATCTTTTCTTTGTCATATACCAGTATTGCAGTATGGCTGCCGTCTTTCAATGCTTTTTCATAATAGGCTCTCGACTGTACTGCAACTTCTGTCATATCCACATCATCATCTAACTTATTTGCTGCTCTTAAAACTTCAATCCTTGTTGTGACTAAAATATCTATATCTTCTGGCATGGCTGTTTTGTATATAAAATTCATAGCTGCTCCTGTCATTGTTATCTGATTTTATCATTTCTATTAACGATTCTAAACCTTTCTCCTATTATTTTCAAATCTTTTGTGAATGACGTGGTGCTGTTTACAGCTAACTTCTTTTCCACGAGATGCGCATCCCGCCCGGAGTTTTTTGATTCATAGGACGTAATTTCCTATGAATCAAAAAAAGAATCCCGCCTAAGCAGAATCCTTTTTTATCACTATGCAATAATATCAACCTTTCACCGCACCCACGATTCCATTTGCGAAACTCTTCTGCAGCACAAGGAACAAAATTCCAGTCGGCAAAGAACAGATCAGCACACCAAGCATCAGTACGCCGTAGTCAATACTGTAACCCACGGAAAGATTTGCCACTAACATCGGCATCGTCTGTGATGTATCTGACATCATGATAACTTTCGGCCAAAGGTAATTGTTCCATGCATTCATGAAAGTTACGGTAAGTGCTGCAGCATAGGTGGATTTCATAGTCGGCATAAAAATGGTAAGGAAGATTTTAAATTCACTTAAGCCATCAATTCTTGCCGCCTCAATGATTTCCATCGGAAATGATCTCGCACTCTGCCGGAACAACATGATCAAAAACGGTGTGGAAATCGTCGGCAGGACATATGCGATCCAGGTACTTGATAAGCCCATACCGGAAAACAGCTTAAATAACGGGATTAAAGTTGCTGCAAACGGAACCATCATCGCAAGAAGTAAAATATTCATCAGTGTATCTTTTGCTTTATCGTGATAAATCTCAAATCCATATCCTGCGATCGAGCAGATAAATAAAGATAATACACTAAGGATCGTTGAATAAAACAGTGAATTACAAAACGCTCTTGATACATTCTGCATTTCAGTCAGTTTCATCAGGTTCTGGATAAAATTTGTTCCAAGACTCAGTTTTCCACCAAGAACGTCTGTACTGTTGTTTGTTGCAGCCGCGATCATCCAGTAAAGTGGAAATACGGATATAAACGAAGCTATGATCAATATGATATGTGTGCCTGCATTTTTAAATTTTCCTTTCATCGCTTGTCACCTACTTTCATCTGAACAAAGGATAATATTGCTACCATAATAAAGATCACATACGACATTGCCGCTGCGTATCCGAATTGTGGATTATATTCAAAACTTGCTTTATATATGTAATGGGACATTGTCAGTGTTGAGTTTGCAGGACCGCCGCCTGTTAAATTGACAGACTCATCAAATAACTGTAATGTACCATTGATCGACATAATTGTTGTAAGTAAAATCGTTGGTCGAAGAAGCGGAATCGTAATCTTTCTGAAAATTGCAAATGGACTTGCTCCGTCAATTTTCGCCGCTTCATATAATGAATCATCGATATTCTGCAGACCGGCTAAATAAAATACCATATTGTATCCCGTCCAGCGCCAGATCAGTGCAAGAATAATGATCGCTTTTGCTGTATGGACATCGCCAAGCCAGTTGATGCGCTCGCCGATCAGCCCTAATTTCAGTAAAACCGTGTTGATATAACCATCATAGGCAAATAATGTTTTAAAAATGATCGAATAAGATACCAGTGCTGTACAGCATGGTAAGAAAATCATTGTCCGGTAAATTCCTTTTCCCCGCAGATCCTTTTTATTTAAAAGACATGCCAGAAAAATTGCAAGGATCAGCATTACCGGCACCTGAATAATCAGATAAAAGAAATTGTTTGTAATTGCAGTACGGAACACGCCGTCTTTTAACAATCGCGCATAATTGCTAAGACCGCCCCATATCTGATTATTGCCAATTCCTGTTTTAAATGACAGAATAAACGCCTGGATCATTGGATAAAAATTCATTGCAAATATCAGCAATGTCGCCGGCAGCAGGAAAGCCCATCCTGTAACACTTTGTTTTTTATATAAACTGACTCTTTTTTTCGCTTTCATATTATTCCCCATTTCTGCGCTGCTCTTCAGCGCATCTCAAGTTTGTGCGTCAGCACAAATCTTGCGTGTGAAAAATATATTTTTCACACTGATCCCCATTCCTGAACTATTTGTTTTGACAGAGAAAGCTGCCACATAAGATATCCTTTTTTGGCAGCTTTCCCTTTTGCCCGCCAGGCGCGCAGTTTATTATTTTTCAAAAAGTATAAATACAGGGAGGATTGATCTATACTTTTTTACTGACCAATGTTAAACTCGATCGTTGCCTGTGCCTCTTCGATCGCACTGTCAAGATCACTTGAACCATTCAATACGTTTGTCAAAGCTGTTCCAAGAGCTTCTTTTTCCTCAGACCAGTAAATACCTTTGTTGATTGTAGGAATATTGCTTCCGTAAGATACGATCTTAGAGTAAATTGCCTCTCCGCCAAAGTAATCAGAAACCTGATTGTAAGCATCACTGTCTGCTGCCGGAAGATAGGTTGCGATCGCACCTAACTGTGAAAGAATGTTATCGTAAAATTCGGTGCTTCCTGCCCATGTTGTTTTAAAGAAATCTACTGCCAGATCATAATTTTTGCTGGAGGAAGAAATTGCCCATGTAGAACCACCCTGTGCAGAGTAATTTGTTGCACCCGGATAATCATTTAATTTTGGCATATTTGTAACAGCCCAGTTTCCTTCCTGTTCTGCCTGATCTGTGGACGTGATCGTTGCACAGATCCAGGAACCATTGATTGTTCCAACTACAGTACCATTGTTGATAGAACCCTGATAACCGGACCAGTCTGTCTGTTCCTGCAAAATACCTGCATTGATCAGATCCATATATACATTCATGGCTTCTTTTAATCCATCATTATTGACAAGAGAAATCTTTCCTTCTTCATCAAATACAGAAATTCCTGCAGACTGTAAGATCATATTTAATAAATCAGGCTCGCCCTGCACATTGGTAAGCATTGGCATTCCTGTCTTATCGAGCACATCTTTTCCGATCTCAATGAATCTGTCCCATGTAATATCTGTCAGATCATCGATCGTATATCCTGCCTGATCTAAGTAATCTGTTCTGTAGCAGGCAATGACCGTATTGCTGTCATATGGAACACCATAATTTTTTCCATCCTTTACGGAATTGGCAACTTTTGCTTCTGCAAAGTCAGCAAACGCAATTCCGGAGTCTGTCAGATCTGCAAACACATCCGGGTAATTCTGAAGATATTTTGCAAACACCTGATCATCCATTAAGAAAATATCAGGAAGCGCATCCAGCTCACCGCTCATTGCATAGGTTTGAACCAGTGTCTGGATATCGGAAGATACTGTCTCGACCACATTAATATTTACATCCGGATGATCTTTCTGATACAGTTTTCCGGCTTCCTTCATTGCATCTACGTTAAATGAATCCCAGCACCAGACAGTAAGTGTTCCCTCTTGTGAACCACCTTCTGCATTACCTGACGCATCATTTTTCTCTGTTCCTGCCACAGCCTGATCCCCTCCTGCTGTGTTTCCATTTGCTGCTGCACTGTCATTTGCAGATGAACTTCCGCATCCTGCCATTCCAAGCAGCATAGACGCTGCTAATACCATAGTCATTACTTTCTTTTTCATCCTGTAACCCTCCATATTAAACATTTTGATAAGCTTTTCTTTCTGGCTGCTTATCTTTGTTACAGGTAAATCATACCATCATAAGAGCCATTTTCTTTAGGACTATCTTTACCTTAATTTTTCATATTTTGGGATGTAATTTGATTCAGTAGGACTATTTTTAGAAATTTGCATTAATTTGTTTTTTGAAACATCCTGCCCGGAGGTTTTGTTATGTAATTGGGAATTTCAACAAATTTTCCAATTACATAACAAAAAACGGCGGTTCATTCACGAACCACCGCTGCTGCTTTTACCTGTATATTCGAAAGACAATCTGACAGATCATCCTGCGTCAGGGAATTATTAAACTCATCTTCCACGATCGCCTCTATCTCATATGTTTTACTTCCATAATTCACAGTTATAATATTCCCAGACAGATCTGTCAAAATCTTTGTAACCTGCTGACCTCCGAAAAACTCATCTTTTGCAAGATAATTTTCGTACCCTGACATGTCTTTTACCGCTGGAAGCAGACCAATTTCTCCGATCAGCTCATTCATAAAGTCAGAGTCTTTTTCAAACATCTCTACTAAGAAATCCACTGCTGCATCCGGATTTTTTGCATTTTTCAACACATACCATGCACTTCCACCGACATTTGATGCCGCCACCGTCTTTATCTCTCCATCATACACCGGGATTGGCACAACTCTCCAGAGACCGCTTTGTTCCTCCACACTTTTTATGCTTGAAACGATCCAGCCTCCACTGATCACACTTGCAACGCTTCCATTCTGAAAAGCGGAAATAAATTCATTCCAGCCATTGACGCTCACACCGACATTTCTTTTTAGTAATTGCTGATATGTGTGAAGTCCTTCTTTTAAATACTCATTATCCTCAATATCTGCATGATTGTTTTCATCCACATACCAGTGACCGCCACTCTGCATGATGATACGAAGCAGTGGCGAATCTGTCGGATCTAATGTCAGCATCGGGATTCCAAGCTTCTGATAGACATCCTCTCCGATCTCTATGTATCGTTCCCAGGTAAGATCCTGCATATCCGCTTCGGTATAACCCGCCTGCTCTAAAATATCGAGCCTGTAAAAAAGTGCTGCTGTTCCGCTGTCAAATGGGATTCCATAAAATCTGTCTCCCTTGGAACAGAGCTTACTTTTATAATCTGTATATCTGGCATAATCAACTTTGTCTGTAAGATCTACGAACTCATCCTCGTATTGTGAAAGCACATCCTGAATATCATAATCTTCGATCATGATCACATCGGGGAGTTCCTGATACATCTTGGATGCGATCAGGTTTTTGGTATCTGCTAAGATTTCTTCTCTCTCTTTTGTCTCTACTATGATCTGAATATCTTTATGTGTTTTTTTATATTCTTTCGCCGCAAGTTTTGCAGCTTTTACATTAAAAGTATCATCCCATGTCCAGATTACGATCCTGTCTGTTTCCTTTTCTGCGCTCACGCTCTGCCGTTGTCCGCAGCCACATAACATAGCTAAAATCAAGCCCATTATAATGCCAAATCCTGCTCTTTTCATTTTTCATCCGTCCCCGTCTTATAACTCACCGGTAAAACGATCACCACCGTCGTTCCCTTTTGCTCCTCACTGAAAATATTGATCCCATAGTCGTCTCCATATAGAAGTTTTAACCGCTCCTGCACATTGTGGACTCCGATTCCGGAATAATGCTCTTTTCCGGTTGGTTCATTCATAATTTTTAAAACTTTTTCCTTCGTCATTCCGACACCATCATCAATGATCTGGATCTCTAATTTTTCCTCTTTCTGTTTTACCACGATCTGAATCGTTCCGCATCTGCCTTCCGGATACGCGTGGAAAAATGTATTTTCAATGAAAGGCTGTAAGATCATTTTCGGCAGAAGATATTCCTCACATACTCTCGAAACATAATATTCTACCTGTATACTGTCCCCATATCTCGTCTGGTTGATCAGGATATAATTCTGGATATTGATCATTTCCTGTCTCACCGGAATAAATTCATCCGAGTTACTGATCGTATTACGCAAAAGACTGATAAACGCATCGATCGTCCGTACCGTTTTTGCTGTATCATTCTGATATACCAGCCATTTGATGCTTGCAAGCGTATTATAAATATAATGCGGATTGATCTGCATCTGCAATGCACTGATCTCCGCCTGTCTCTGCTTTTTCTGCGTCTGCACCAGTTCATCCACATAGTGTTTCAGATCATCTAACATATAATTATAGGTGGAAGCTAACTCCTGCACTTCCGTAGTTCCCTCCACTGTCATATATTCTGAAAAATTCCCTTCCCGGATCGCAGACATTTTTCCGATCAGCTTTGCTAACGGCCGCATGGTCTTATGCGTATAAAACAGACATGCCATCAGAATAAAGATTCCTATTGCACTGCAGCTTGCGATCAGAAACGGCATATTATAAAGATCCTGCAACGCCACATCATTATCGATCAGCGCATAAATCGCACACTTCTGATATGGCAGTATCCGTTTCATCAAAGTATACACGGTACTGTCCTGCTTTAATTCCATACGCAGTTCATCCGCATTTTTAATTTTTTCAAACCATTCTTCCTGTAAATGCGTCCCTGTGATGCCCGGTCTGTCGCTGCATAGAACGATTTCATGGTCATCCACAAGATAAAAGGACGTTGTATCTGATACAAAATAATTGTAATACTGCTTTAACTCCTCCATCGTAAGCGTCACAAAAGCAATCGCATAAACTTCCCTGCTTTCATGATAATACAGGGCTTTTGAAATGATCAGTGTATCAGCATTTCTCGATGTGGTCGTATAAGCCTGACCAGTGTAAGTATAATGGATGACATCCGGATCACTTAATGCTTTTTTGGCCGGTTCTGATTGTAAGATTTCCGGATCTGTAACGCAGATATTTTCCGTTCGCGACAGATAATGTTTACCATTATATCCAACAACAAGAATGTTCAGCCGCTCCATATCTGCAGATTTACTCTTCTCTAAATCCTGCTCCATCTGATAAACATTCTGAAATGTCTGCGTATTATCGAGTTCCGACGTTTCATTAAAATAAAGCCGGAATGCCCAGCTTGAATCTATCGCATCAAAAACATTCTGGATATGATCATGAAAATCATTAAATTCTTTTTCGATCTGTTCAAAAACCTTTTCCTGGGAATCCCCGTAATTTTTTGTAAAAACCTGCCTCGACATAACAAGCACTACAAAACTGACGGTAACGGCGATCAGGCTGATCCCAAGCATTACGATCAGTGTGATCTTTCCTGAAAAACTATTAAAACGGCTTTTTATCTTATCCATGATTCTTCCTTCGATAGACTGACGGTGTCTTTCCCGTAACTTTTTTAAATACCCTGCAAAAATAGCTGTGCTCCGAATATCCTACCTTTTCGCTGATCTGGGCAATTGACAGATCTGTATTCTCCAGTAGCTCACATGCTTTAGCCGTCCGGATCTCATTTAGATAATCACTGAACCCTTCCTTCATATGCTGATGAAAATACGCCGAAAGATAATGATAATTAAAATTAAACTCTTCTGCCATATCCTCAAGTCTTAAATCCTGCTCATAATTTTTTTCAATAAAAGCTAACATCCTTAGAATCCTGTCATCTACAGTTTTCTGTGTAACTCCGATCTGTGCAGTGATTTTTTCCAATATCTGACGCATCACTTCTTTATAATCCTGCTCGTAATGCGCCATCGAAATCTCCCTGAAATACTCATACCGCTCTGCATCTTTCTGTTCTTCTGTCAGATCAAGCTGATCTAATAAATAATAGACCATGTTTTTAATCTGGTTTTTCAGCGATGCAATATCAATTTCACTCTGCAATGCCTTTGTATTATATTCCTCAAGCAGACGCAGTGCTTCCCCATACTCCTTCATGGATAAAAATTTATTATACTTAAAAAAATCAAATTTTACAGCAGGTATCTTTTCTTTTTCCGTCATTTCATCTGCCAGAATAAATTTAAGGTCTTTATAATAAAATACCTTATCTGCATATGCTAAAATATCCTGCTGATAATACTGCCTGATTAGTCTCATTCCATCAAACGCCCTGCTGCACACTCCAAGAATATATTCAGAAAGTACCGCTAACTCCGCTGTCATCTGTTCAAAAAAACGGATCATCTGCGCATCATTTGCCGGTTTCGCACACATTACTACAATGACCAGTTCTTCCTGCAGGATCATGACCATTCCATTGGCAGCTTCAAAATCAGCGACATCCTTTTTTATTTTCTGATACAGGAGTTCAGATACATTCGGTGGAATCTCATTCTCATTTTTGATCCGCATCCCGAAAATATGAAAATGGGAATATGGAAAAATCTGGCTGAAAGCCACCTCATCTAATTCCTGTGACATCCCGATCAGATAACGCTCCATCTCCGCAGCATAATTGATTCCTTCACTCTTTTCTTTCCTTTTATAACCCGGAATTTTCTGCGCTGCTTTCTCTAATACGTTTAACAGTTCTTCCTCATTCAATGTCGGTTTTAAAATATAATCTATGGCACCATTTGTCAGCGTTTTTTTCACATATTCAAACTTATCATATCCGCTTAAAATAATGATGGCAATATCCGGATAAATCTTATGCACCATCTCCGTAAATGCAACTCCATCCATCACAGACATCACAATATCGCTGATGATAATATGCGGCTTTAACTCTTCTGTAAGCCGCAGTGCTTCATTTCCATTGGTCGCTTCCCCGACAATTTCATAGCCTTCCTGCTCCCAGTGGATCATATATTTTAATCCCTGCCGCATAATATATTCATCATCAACGATCAAAACCCGAATCATATATCCTTCTCCCCATGTGGTGTTAATTAAACTCCGCAGTGCATATCCGGAAAATCAGAGATTTTCCGGACTGACGGGCATCTACATTCCACTTCGGTCCGTGCTAAACAGGTGCCACCGGCACCTAGCACCACCCTATCACATGAGAATAAAACAAAAAAGTGTCTGCAAGCAGCCATTTTTTATTTTACTCTCATGTGGCACTGCTCATTGCTTACGCACATTATACCATCTAAATCACATGGGAAAAAGGAATGAAAAGAAAGAAAGCAAAATAATATAAATTCTTAAAATAGTGCAAATTTATTCTATTTTGATAATAAACACACCGTCTCGACAGTTGTTTCAGTTTCCAAGGGAAGTTCTTTCACTTCCTCACCATCAACAGGCACAGGAAAATTGAATACGATCTTCTTTATCCAGCTTCCGTCTTTCCTTTTCTCCGGGAACATCTCAATTCGCTCGATAAAGGCCTTCATAAACTCCTTCTGCTCCGCTTCCGTTGCGGAATGGTAGACTTCATCAAATGCCAGTAACAAGCGATAGATATTGTCTCCGGAAATCTTCTCCTGCTGGATGCTGCGGATCTGACTTTGCAATTCGCCAATCTGAACTTCGATTTCCTCTATGGTATCATACTGCTCATCATAGCGGCGCTGCAAGTCCAAAATCTTTCTGTCATAGTGGGCATCATTGAGGTCCAAGGTATCCATCTGACGCTCCAAGCGGCTTTTCGTTCCAAAGGCTTGCTTTAGCCGCCCTTGTAGGACAGCAATCTGCTTTTCCATATCTTCTGTATCAACTGCTGTTCCGATTTTCGCCTGAATTGCTTCTACAAATCGTGGATTGTTGACCATAGCGGAGATAACCTTCGCCACAAATTTGTTGATTTCCGTCTGCTCGATATTCAGACGGAAACTGCACTCATGCCCTGTCGGTGTAACCGTATTTTTGCAGTAGTAATAATACCGTGTTTTCTTGTCCTTGCTGTGCGCCTTGGCGATATTGCCATACATACTCTTTCCGCAGCATGGGCATTTCAAGATACCGGACAGGATGTGTGCGTGGTCTGGATTGTTAACCTTTTCCCGCTTAAAGGAATTGATCTTGCGCTTTTCCTGTGCCAGATACCAATCCTCTTCGGAAATGATAGCTTCGTGTTGTCCTTCATAAACCGGGAACTCCGACTGCTCAACCACGTGCATCTCGTTTCTTGTACCCTGTTTCTTTTCTGTTCTTCGTCTGCCGTAAGCAATCTTTCCCATATAAACAGGATTGTACAATACATTTTTCACAAAATCTCTTGAAAATCCCGGAATGGTATTATTCTGTCTTAGTTTCTTAGTATAACCATTGCGGTTCAGATATTTTGCAACTCCTGCAACACCCTCATTAGTGTGAATGTAGCGGTCATAAATGACACGAATTACTTCCACTTCATCCTCTGCAATGACAAGGTTTCCATTTTCCAGTTTGTATCCATATGGAGCGAAACCGCCGTTCCATTTGCCCTCACGAGCCTTTTGCTCACGTCCTGCCATTGTCTGTGTGCGGATATTTTCTCGCTCAATCTCTGCCACCGCAGACAGCACAGAGATCATCAGCTTTCCTGCATCCTTGGAGCTGTCAATGCCATCCTCCACGCAGATCAGATTGACACCGAAATCCTGCATGAGTTGCAAAGAGTTCAGAACGTCCGCTGCATTTCTGCCAAATCGGGACAGCTTAAAGACCAACACATAAGAAACATCATCTTTGCCGTCCTGGATGTCATTCAGCATCCGTTGAAACTCCTGCCGCCCTTGAATGTTCTTTCCAGAAAAGCCCTCGTCAGAATACTCCCCGGCAACGATCATATCCTCGTATGCCGCATACTTCCGCAGCTTGTCACGCTGGGCATCCAAGCTGTATCCGTCAACCTGCATCGAGGTGGACACTCTTGTATAAAGATAGCATTTAAGTTGTTTCTTTTTCAGAATCTCCACCTCCCTCATTCCTTCCTTTTACCATAAGTCCCTCGTTGCGGATATAATACTCCAAAAGCCACAGCACATAATCCGGTGCATGGCGGTTGTCCAATTCCCATTCAGTCATAGTCCGGTAAGGAATATGGACGAGCTTGCAAAAATCTTTCCGATTCAGTCCTGTGCTTTCCCGCAACTTTATAATTCTGTTTTTACAATCCATCCGTCTTTTCTCCACAAAAGCAAAAAATACACGTTGCGTAATCATTATAGCATAGCCATAGTGAATACGCAACGTGTAAATTGCAAATTTTACGCAGCCTTATCCGTCAGAAGCTGCGCTTGATTACTTTCCTCGGAATACTCCACTTCCTGCGGAGCGTCCTGTTCCAATTTATCCAAAACCTGATGTCCATATTTTTGGAGCATCTGACTCATAACATCCACACAGCGGTCAAATGCCGCATTATATTTCGCTTCCTCATAATATTTCTTCAATAGGCGATTCCTCCATCAAAGTTCCATATCCTGTCCACGCTTCCGGGCAGTGTGTTCGTGCTCCTGCGTTTTTTTTCCTCTGCTGAGGACAACATCAAGAAAAGCCCGAACCCTTTCGGATGCGATTTCCAGTGCATCCAGAAAGGGTTGGGCTTTCTGTTTGAGTTCCATATATTTTTCGTTTACCGCTTCATACCGCTGCTTCCAGATGGAAACCGTCTTTTCTGCGGAAGCCAGTTTTTCTTTCAGACGCTTGTTGTCAGCATTGACGATAATGCCATTGACCGCATGGCGTTTGAGTGTGTCGCATTCATCCGGTGTCAGCGTGATATTGTTTCCGAATGTGGCTTTTTTGCCCATTACTTCAATGTCCTGCACTGTCAGCGCAATGGTCTTTGCCGCCTTGGTTTCCTTTTGCAAAGATTCCAGTTTCTTTTTCTGTTTTGCTGTGGCAGCTTTGGCATCCTCCAAATTCTGTTCTGCCTGTGCCACCTGCCCGGTCACAGCTTCCAGCCGCTGCTGTTCTGCCTGCACCTTGAACTGGGTCACAGTCAGATGTTCCTCTGTACTGCCACGCTCTCCACGCTCCACATCGGTATAACCGGCGTTTCGCATGAAATTGAAAAAGTCATCCTGCAACACACTGTAGGATGACTTCAAAATCTTTTTCCCTTTTGCGTTGAGCATGGGATTTCCGTCCTCGCCAAGCACCGGCTTGGACTCCCATTTCTTGCTGCGGCTGACCTGTGTGATGACCTCCTTAACGGTTCCCCGGAGGGCTTCATCCTTGCATCGCTTCGACCAAAGGATCTGCTTTTCCACCACCGGGATATAGACCACATGGAGGTGGTAGTGGTACACATCCTCGCCCAGAGCTTCGGACATTGCCCGGTTGCGCTCATCGGCGTGCATCACAGCGGAGAGGATATACTGCTCACCACCCACAATCTCCACGGCGGCTTTATAGGCATCGGCATAAAACTGTTTCGCAAATTCATAGCCGCCGTAGTTGTAGAAATAAGCGGAGTTCACATCAAATACCAACTCACCGTATTTGACGGCATCCGGTTTCAGACCTCTGGTGGAGATCACGCCGTCTTGTTCCATCTGCTCAAACATTTTTACATAATCGTCCGTGGGTGCTTTGAAATGGACGTTCAGAGAAGTGCGTTCCGGCACGATGTCCTGATTGCTGTAGCTGTCCTTTTCACGCTCATTGTGTTCCTGTACCTTTGCCACATCTGCCGGGTTTCCCAAGTCCTGATTTCTGGCTACGGTACGGTCTATTCCATCGTTTCTTGCCATTGGCGTTTCCTTTCTTTGAGATTTGCAGACAGCGGAGAACTACGGAGAGGCACTTTTTCAAAGTGTAATAACCCACTATGACACTTTCATCCATACTGGCTGCAAAGTGCCGTGGGCTCTCCGAGGGCTCTCCCGAGGGGGAATGCGGTCACTGCGGTGACCTCTGCTGACCAAGGCGAAAATGTCTGCGCCTTTTCCCATGGTCAGCCCCGTCTGCATGAAGCTGTTCTGTGTCAACTTCCTCTTGCAGCCGATGTCCACAGACACTTTTTCAAAAGCCTGTGGACATAGAAACAGCCCGAACGAGAGGATGTGTGCTGTTTCTATAACGAGCGTTTCACGCTCTTTTGCTGCGTACATACGTACCAGCAATGGGATTTACTCGACCTGCCGCCATTCCTTCGGAATGTCCTCCGGTACGTACGTACACGGCGAATCTCCGTAAAACCCATTTATATGAGGTCGTGCAATGGCTTCCACTCCCATGAATCCCCAAACCCGCCGTCCGGCAGAGTTGGTGATATTGTTGCAATGTTCCAGATTGAATCTCCCGGCATTGGCAATCATGGCGTCGCTGAAGCTGCGGGCTTTCAGCGGTGCAAGGGAATTTTCTTCGCACCACATCCGGTAGATTTCATAGAAATCCTTGGAACTGATGGACGCATCCGCTTTACGCTGGATGTATCCCTCGGAATCCATGAAATCAAAGATATTGTTGTTGTCACGCTTGACCGCTTCCCGGTTTTCCCAGATACGCTCACTCTCCGTAAACTTAAAGTTGTTGGCAACAAGCCGCTGTAAGCCTTCAAATGCCCACAGGAAGATACCCTCGGATTCGGCTTTCATCTTCTCCGCAAGGTCGGGATCGTCAGCTCTGTCCACTGGCTTTTCCTTGGTGGTCAGCACAAGCTGTCTGCGATAAAATCCGTCACTGCGGTCATACAAGGCTTGCAGATCACCGTTGCTGAATGCCAGCAATCGGGCGAACATCCAACCCTGATAACTCTGCTTGCCTTTGCGTTCCAAATCCATCTTGCCCTGTGCGGTGACAATGGATTTTACATAGTTGGTCTGGCGCAGAGCTTCCATCCGCATATCATCATCCACGCACAGGAGAATGTGTTCCAAATCGGCACGGGCGAAGCGGTTTTCAGAAATCTTGCCGATGCTGCCGTCTTTCATATTCGTGCCGAAGATGGTAGACAGTACCGCACCGATTTGAGATTTACCCTCGCCGCCGTTGCCTTTAATCACCATCATGCGCTGCCCCTTGTTGGAGGGAATCAGGCAATAGCCGATAAACTCCTGCAAAGTTGGAATGTCCTCGGCGTAAAGCAACCCATCCAGAAAGTTCAGCCAGATCACCGGCGCAGTAGCATCGGGATTGTAAGCAACCGGCAAACGGCTCCGCACGATAGCCGGTCTGCCCTCGGTAAATGTGCCGTTCAATAGCAGCGTACCGTTGGACAAATGAATCCGATCCTGCTCCGGTGGAAAGTCCGGCACTTGCGCTTCCAGTTTCAGCACTTCCAGAATGTTGGTGATCTTCCGGGGGATATTGTTTACGGCACAGAATTTCAGCTTGTCGTAAATCTCCCCACGCAGAGGAAGATCGTCCGTCACTCGACCATCGGGCGTGAAAAAAGCTCCGTTTGCGAAGATGATCCTGCGCTCTTGCAGAAATTCTTCACAAAACAGAGCTTCGTTGATGTTCTGCCCGTCAAACCACATGGGCAAGTTCATATCAGGCGTTTTCCGATTCTTCGCCATGGTGCGCCACCTCCTTTTTCTTTCGTGCGGTATACTCTTGCAGAAAAGCAATTTTGCCGTCCTGCATCAGCTTGTCCACCAATGCCACCCGTTCTTCCAGATCACCCACCGTCAGCACATCTGCCATATATTCGATATGGCAGTGCATCTGGCAGGCTTCCACAAAACGGTCATCCAGAGCATCTTCCGGTGTCTTGGGAGCATAGCGCACTTTCCAATCTTCCAACAGATGCAAATAATCCGTCAGCACCCGGAAGCACAGCATTTCATCCTCCCGGAACTGACGGATATAGGGACGCTTCGGCTTGACCATAGCTGCGGCAGTGGGCGGTTTCGGGTCAAGCCCGAAGTCCAAAGCCAGCTTTTGCGCTGCTTCATAACTGCTCAGATTGAACAGCCTTGCCACAAGGTCGATCACATCCCCTTTGGCTCCGCAGCCGAAGCAGAAAAAATAGTCCTCATTCAGCTTCAAGCTCGGATGCCTGTCGTTGTGGAACGGGCAGCAAGCCATGCCGTTGTGGCTCACTTTCAGCCCGTAGTGTTCGGCGGCTTGCTTGACGCTGATTGCCGCCTTGATGGTTTCATAGATTGTCATAGAAAACCCTCCGTTCATAATATTCTGGAAAGCACGAAGCACCCGCCGTGATTGGCAGGTGCTTCGCTCCTTCTATTATGGTTATGACGGATTTTTCAAAAAACAGGCTAATGACAGGACAAGCCTGTTTCAAAAAACAGGACAACTTATCTGAGGACGTAGATTTCTTCACATTTACATGATATAATTAGAAAAATGAAAAAACAGGACAGGAGGGCAAGCATGAATCAAGAATTGATGACATTGGATTTCTGGCAGGATACGGTCATATATGAGAGCAAAACATTTCCTGTCGGTACACTTGCCTGTGATGCACTGAATGTTCCTGTGAATACCATTGCAAAAATAAACGAGCAATGCGAGAAAATCAATCTGCTGCTTGGAATATTAAACGCCGGACAGGATGCTTCTGCACTCTGTCCTATTGCAAAGGAAGCTGCTCTGACGATGCTCGATATTCTCAGTCAAACACCGCCGTTCTCCTATATGAATATCTCAAAGCACAGAGAACGGATTGAAAAAGTCTTTACTGTGGACAATGCGCTGAAATATGTGGAGTTTGCCATAAAAGCCGCAACCAATTCTTTGCAATTTGAAGAAATCCAGAACTTTACCGATGCGATGATGCTCCAACGCTATACCGCAGTTTTCGGGCATCTGGCATACTCCCTTGGGGAATACCAAACGGCCATGCTTGATTTTGCAGAAAAAACAGACGGCAACGAAGCAGACCGCACCGCAGAGGGTTTTGCAAAAATGTTCGGCAGCTATTTCCCGCCGGAGTTTTCCATCACGGAAGGCAATGCCTGGATGTCTACCCTGAACAATTCCGTTCAGTATGTATCCGTCATCCGTCCCGGCGAAAAAGTTGCGAAGCTGGTCAAGCGGATGCACTATGTATCCTTTGTAGGGATGTTCCGGTCTGATCTCTTTGAGGGCCTGTGTGTTGGTCATGCACCGAAGAAATGCAAAATCTGCGGCAAGTGGTTTCTGACCACCAACGCACGGCACGCCAAATACTGTGGCGGCTATGCACCGGGGGACAAGCTGCACCGCACCTGTCGGCAGATCGGCAACCTGAAAGGCAGAGAACAACGGGAGCTTGCGGACGATCATCCGGTGAAACAGATTTATGAGAAACGGCTGAACACCATAAACCGCTATGTGAAGCGTGGTACTCTGGACGCTGATCTTGCAGAGGTTATGAAAAAGCTGGCAAAAGATAAGATGCTCCGGGCATTGAGCAATGTAGCCTATGCCAAGGGAGCTTATGAAAAAGAAATGGACCAGGCGGCTTTGAAAAAGGAAGCAAGTGCAAAAATATACAAAGAAAGGGACAAACATGAATAGAAAAGAACTTAGTCAGAATCATTGGAAATACTACTTAATGCTCGAAAAGCGTTTTGTTGAATCAATAGAGTTTGTAGAACTACATGAGGACAATTTTGATGCATTTTCTAACGGATATGCCCTCTTAATTCAAGCCATAGGGGCAGAGTTGGATACTGTATTCAAAGAGTTTTGCGGTTTCAATACAACGGATCGAAAAACGGTTGCAGACTATGCACAGTATATTTTGACCAACACACCGGATATAAAAAATCAAAAAATCAGTGTACAGGAATACGATATCGAAATACAACCGTTTATGAATTGGGATATTACCCAGCCCGCACAGTCGTTGCAATGGTGGGGAGCATTTACAGATGTCAAGCACAACCGCTATGAGCAGTTGAAGCAAGCAAAGCAGGAGAATGTACTAAATATCTTGGGAGCTTTGTATTTGATAGAAATGTTGTACTTGAAGAAAATCACTGATGGGACAGACGAATTTGATGTGTTTGATGAATCTTCCAACTTGTTTAGTTTGAAAAACTGGACTTCTAAGGCTGTGCCGCTGAGCCAAGCTTTTGCCGTGCTAAGTGATATGATGGACGACGAAAATAATACTACTAACAAAAAGTTCGATGCATAATTACTGTCGATATTGATAGAGAAAGAACCGAAAGGAGGTGCGCTATGCTGAGTGATTTTTCATGGGACATGACCGGATACATACCAAAACACGCTGTCAATCCGCACGGTGACGGCATCATTCCTTATGCGGCAGAGCGCATCTTCCAACTGGAACCGGAGCCTCCAGCGGTAGGCAATCTGAACGAATATATCCTGTCTGCCTTGCAGGAAAAGAATTTGATATATTTCTCATTCTTCCTACACTACTACGAGCCGCAACTTAACAAGCGCATCAAAGACTTTCTCGGTGTGGATGGCGGCGATCTGTATGACACAGACCGATTTATAGATATAAAGCTCTCCTGCCGGGAGCAAATGCTCCAAAAGCTGATGGACTATGACCTTGCCAAGGGTGCAGAGTATGCTACATACATTTTCCCGTTCATCCGGGATGCTATGCTCCGTTTTCGCATGGGCGAAGAAAAATGGTCGGTGTCCTCTCTGACCAATTACAAAATGGTGCGGTCAATGGCTTGGCTGTACCACAATACCAAGGATGCGGTCAACGAATTTTCCAAGAAATACAACTGCGATCTTGCCCTTGCGGAAGAATATCTGAAAGTTGTCCGTGGAATCCGCAATCAGCAGCCATTCTATGTGACAGACGAGAACGGCGAGGAAACAGGCGAGGATGTAGCCCTTGACGATAGCTGGAACTATACCGATATCCTCTGGAACGGCATACAAGCAGAAAAGGTGCAGCAGGCATTTGAGAAACTGAATTACCGGGAACAGACCTTGCTCGAAAAACGGTTAGCAATTTGCATGACTTGTGGGCGTGTCAGCTCATGGAAAGACCGCCCCACCTTTGAAGAACTGGCGGTTATGTTTGAGGGCAGTACAGCCAGCGGTGCAGAACGAGCCTACCGAAAAGCAGTGGACAAGTTGACGGAATTGTTGGTTGCCGAGGGCGCAATCCATGCAGTCCGGCTAAAACAGAAATCCAAGACCAAGCGAAAAAAGAAAATCGCCGCCGCAATCTACGAATATCAGGCAGACTGCGACGGCGAATGGGGCGAAATATCATTAGATTTTGAGAACGGAAAGGCAGAGGTCTTTTGCTTGCCGATTGGGATACAGTGAAAACAAACAAATTTGCAAGCAGAGCAATCGCCTATCTTCTGAACTGTGAGAACGAAAAATTACCCAAGGAAATAATGGTGGCCTTTGAATAACGAGGGAGTGAGATACATGGAACAATTATTGATTATTGAAGATGATATAGGGTTGAATCAGGGTTTAAGTAAAGCACTGAAAGCAGATGACCGTCAGATTATATCCTGCCAAGACCTAAAAACGGCGAAGGAACAGCTTCTTTGCGGCGGTGTATCCCTGATCCTGCTGGATATCAATCTGCCGGATGGCAGCGGGCTTGAGCTGCTTCGGGAGGTCAAGGAAAACCTGCCCGGAATTCCTGTTATTCTGCTGACTGCCAACGACACCGATCTGGACATCGTAGACGGACTGGAGAGAGGCGCTGATGATTATATTACCAAGCCCTTTTCTCTTTCGGTTTTGCGTGCAAGGGTGAATACCCAACTGCGAAAGCAAGCGTCAAACCATAAAAATGCGCCGTTCCATATGGATCTATTTCACTTTGACTTTGAGTCTATGACCTTTTATGTGGGAGATTCAAAAGTGGAATTGAGTAAAACAGAACAAAAATTACTGCGTCTGCTTGTTGAAAACCGTGGTCGAACCATGACCCGTGGAGACCTTGTCGACCGGATCTGGACAGATGGCGCAGAATATGTGGATGAAAATGCTTTGTCTGTTACGATCAAGCGTCTGAGGGATAAGCTTGGCGCACAGAAATACATTAAAACCATCTACGGAATCGGTTATAGCTGGGTGACAAAAGATGAATAAAACCGGCATTGTGATCATACTGCTATGTTTTCTGGCGGCGATAGCTGCTGTATTATGGGAGCGGAGGAAGATCAGAAAAACGATGGAAGAAATCGAAAGGATGCTGGACGCTGCCATGACCGGCTCCTTTTCTGAAACCAATTTTGATGAAAGCCGGCTATCTGCATTGGAAACGAAGTTTGCGCACTATCTTTCCGCCGCAGAAGCATCTTCTCAAAACATAGCGCAGGAAAAAGACAAAATCAAAACCTTGATTGCGGACATCTCCCACCAGACAAAAACGCCGATTGCAAACCTGCTGTTATACAGCGAGCTTCTGATGGAGGAAACTATGCCTGCATCGGCGAAGGCAAATGTGGAGGCGCTGTACAAACAATCGGAAAAGCTGCGATTTCTGATTGATTCTCTCGTAAAGCTTTCCAGACTGGAAAACGGGATCATTTCACTCTCCCCTCAGCAAGCAGCGCTGCAGCCGCTGCTTGAAAGTGTGGTAGAACAATATACTGCCAAGGCTTCTGAAAAAGGATTGTCTTTGCAAATGCAGGATACAGATGCTTTTGCTGTATTCGACTTCAAATGGACAGCGGAAGCGCTGGCGAATATCGTAGACAACGCCATCAAATATACAGAGCATGGCACAATCAGGATTTCTGCCGTAAGTTACGAAATGTTTGCAAGGATCGATATATCGGATACCGGTTCAGGCATACCGGAAACTGAGCAAGCGAAGATATTTGCTCGCTTTTACCGCTCAAAGGCGGTTCAGGAGCAGGAAGGGGTCGGCATCGGCTTATACCTTGCCCGACAGATCATATCCGGCGAGGGAGGTTATATCAAGATTGCTTCCGTTCCGGGAAAAGGAAGTACGTTTTCCATATTTCTGCCGAAATAACAACAATTCTATCAAAACTGTTAGATTTCATTTTCCGCCGGAAAGAATGTGGAAAGATTCCTATGCGATAATCTGTATGTATCAAAGGATGATTTCCTTTCATACATACAGATTTTTTCATGGAGGTACTCATTTATGGAAGTTTTACAGGCAAAAAACCTGAAAAAGATTTATGGCTCCGGCAATAACGCAGTTCATGCGTTGGATGGAGTTGATTTAAGTGTAAAGAAGGGCGAATTTGTTGCAATTGTCGGCACATCCGGCTCCGGCAAATCCACGCTGCTGCACATGCTGGGCGGGCTGGATCGCCCTACAAGTGGCACGGTCATGGTGGACGGACAGGATATTTTCTCCCTGAAGGAGGAAGCGCTGACCATCTTCCGCCGCAGGAAAATCGGCTTTGTGTTCCAAGCATATAATCTTGTTCCGGTGCTGAATGTGTATGAAAATATTGTTCTACCCATTGAGCTGGACGGTGGCAAGGTCAATAAGGATTTCGTACAGCAAATTGTACAGACACTTGGGCTGGATGATCGTCTGGATGCCCTGCCCAATCAGCTCTCCGGCGGTCAGCAGCAGCGAGTAGCCATTGCCCGTGCGCTGGCGGCAGCACCCGCTATCATTCTGGCAGATGAACCCACCGGCAATCTGGATTCCAAAACCAGCCAGGATGTATTGAGCCTTTTGAAAGTCACCAGTCAAAAGTTCGCCCAGACAATCGTAATGATCACTCACAACGAAGAAATTGCGCAGATGGCAGACCGCATTATCCGTATCGAAGATGGTCGGATCGTCTCCCAGAACTAACGGGAGGTGGCTACGATGAATGTCAAAAACAGAAAATGTATTCGAAAGCTCAGCTTAAAATCTCTTTATGCGAACCGTCGCCGCAATCTGATCGCTATTTTTGCCATTGCGCTGACAACGCTGCTATTTACGTCCATGTTCACCATTGTCTTGTCGTTGAACGCCAGTTATGAAACCTACCAGTTTCGGCAGGTAGGTGGCTATGCACACGGTACCTTTAAGGATGTTTCCCCCGAGCAGGCGGAACGTATCGCTGCCCACCCAAAGGTGAAGGCTGCGGGGGTACGGAAGGTAATCGGTATCACTGCGGAGGGTGTCTTTTCCAAAACCCCTGCAGAGATCAGCTACATGGATGCCAACTGCACTAAATGGAGCTATGCAACCCCTACTACCGGACGGATGCCCGAAAGCGGCAAAGAGGTAGCCATGGATACGGCAGCGTTGCGGCTGCTTGGCGTAACGCCGGAGCTGGGCGCCGAGGTCACGGTTTCCTATTCCATTACGGACAAGGATCAAACCGCCTTTACTGTAACAGATACCTTTACGCTGGTGGGCTATTGGGACTATGATGAACTAATGCCTGTTCATTACATCAACATCAGCCGTGATTACGCAGATGACATCGAAGCGCAGGCAGTGAAAACAGGTTTACAGCCTTTCCGCACCGATTTGAATGTCATGATGGCTTCCAGTACAAACATTCAAGGGCAGATGGAGCAGGTGGATACCGATCTCGGCTACACATGGGACAGCTATACCGATCCCAACAGCGTCCGGATCGGCGTCAACTGGGGATATACCTCATCCCAGCTGGAGTCGCATCTCGATCCGGAACTTGTGATCGCCATAGCAGCTTTTTTGCTGCTGGTGATTTTCACCGGGTATCTTATCATCTATAACATTTTCCAGATCTCTGTTGCGGGGGATATCCGGTTTTACGGGCTTCTGAAAACCATTGGCACAACGCCCCGGCAGCTCAAACGCATCATTCGCCAGCAGGCACTTCTGCTTTGTCTGATCGGCATTCCGGCGGGGCTGCTGTTGGGCTATGGCATTGGCGCTGTTCTGGTGCCTGTTGTCTTGCGCTCCACCCAGTTGGATGCAGGCATCACCACCATCAGCACTTCGCCTGTGATCTTTGTTGGCTCCGTGCTGTTTGCCCTGCTGACGGTGCTTTTGTCCTGCTCCAAGCCCGGGAAAATGGCAGCCAGGGTTTCTCCGGTGGAGGCTACCAAATATACAGATGCGATGCAGACCAAGAAAAAACAGCGCAGCACCCGGGGAGCGAAGCTCCATCAGATGGCCTTTGCCAATCTGGGACGAAACAAAAAAAAGACGGTGCTGGTGGTGGTGTCTCTGGCACTGTCGGTGACGCTGTTCAATGCACTGTGTGCCTTTGTGGGCGGCTTCAGCATGGAGAAGTATGTATCCTTCATGACCTGCGCCGATTTTATCGTCAGCACGCCCGACTATTTCCGTTACAACCCGGCAGATGAATTCATCACGCCGGAACAGATCGAAGAGATCGCAGCAAACACAAAGTCCAGTCTTTCCGGCACGGGATATGCTGTGCGAAAACCCGTATATCTTTGGATGACGGAGGATGCTCTGCGGCAGGACTATGCAAGGTACGAAAGTGCTGAGCAGTTGGACAGCCATATGAGCCGCATGGAGCACCGGGGCGATATGGTGATGGGAGATACCAGAATCGAGGCTCTGGATAACAGCCTGTTTGACAAGCTGCAAGTGTTCGACGGAGATATTTCTCCTATGCTGGAGCCAAACAATAACGCTATTGCCATTGCGGTTTCCTTAGATGACTACGGTAATCTGCCCAATCCTGAATACTACCCCAAGGTGGGAGACACGATCACCGCCACCTATGCGGACGATGTGAAATATATCGACAGCCGCACCGGGGAACTCCGCACCGAAGATACACCGGAGGAGTACTTTCAGGAAAAACTGTATGGAGCCAGAGATGTAGAGTACACGGTCTGCGCCTTGGTAGAGCTTCCGTATTCCATGAGTTATCGTTATGGTGGTATTGGATATGAGACAGTTTTGTCTGTGGATACCGCACAGAGGGACAGCGGCGGTGCGGCCATTCCGATGCTCTACCTGTTCGACACAGCAGACGACGCAGACGAGGCCGAAGCAGAGCAATATCTATCGAAGCTCACTGCCGGTGAGTTTTCACCCTTGATGTATGAAAGCAAGGCCACGGCTCGCTCTGAGTTTGCTCAGTTCCGGCAGATGTTCCTTCTGGTAGGTGGTATCCTCTGTGCTATCATCGGGCTGGTGGGACTCTTAAATTTCTTCAACGCCATGATGACCAGTATTCTTTCCCGCCGCCGTGAATTTGCTGTGCTTCAGGCTGTAGGAATGACGAACCGGCAGCTCAAAACCATGCTGATCTACGAGGGATTGTTTTACGCAATGTCCTCCGTATCGGCGGCCTTTATTCTGTCGCTGGCGGTGGGACCTCTTGCAGGAAAAATGCTGGGCAGTATGTTCTGGTTCTTTGAGTATCGATTCACCATTCTGCCTGTCCTGCTGACAATTCCGGTATTTCTTCTGCTGGGGTGGCTGATTCCTTGCATGATGTATGACAATGCAGCGAAATGCAGTGTTGTAGAGCAATTAAGGGATGCTCAATAACTGTTAAGCAAAAAACGGCCCTCTGCCAAGGAAAAGGCAGAGGGCTGAGTTTTAATCTAAGGGTTTACATTCAGTTACAGTTTTTAGATAAATTTCGGGATCACCGTTCAAGATCAAGTCTGCATATCCAACCGGATCATTGTAGATTAGATAATCCAGTTCTGACCGTTGATACATATTGTCAGCAACCTCATTCTCCACGGCGATGGTATCAATGGCAATCATGCTGCCATCTAAAAATTTCAGTTCCACACAAGCGGTATCCATGTTAAACTCACAAGAAATCAATCTATCCATAAGAAACCTCCACTTTGCTGGATGTTAGATCATCCCAAAATATTTGAATGCTTCTCGGATTGCTTTCTCTTTTTCCGGCGGACACTGGGGCTGTCTGGAATCCTCGGATTTCGGCAGATTATAGTTTTTGCCTACCTCAATCCCACATTTCCGTTTAATCTGTGAGATATAGAGGTTGGATACCTTTAATCCGCTATGTTCCAGTACATAGTCCTTGATCTGCGTGTAGGTTGCCCCATCTTGGAACTCCGACATATCCATATCTTCCAAAGAGAACTCAACCCGAATCTTTTTCGAGTCGACCTCGCCCTTGGAAAGCAAGACAACCGTCTCACAATTTCCCGTCGCAGGGAACATGTCCACGCACTGCACTTTCTTCACCTGATAACCCCTCGCCTGCAGCACTTCAAGATCTCTTGCTAAGCTGGTCGGTTTACAGGAAATATAGACCATCTGCGGCACATTATAGCGGATGATTTTCTCCAGTGCTTTCGGATGGATTCCATCTCTTGGCGGATCAAGTACGATATAATCCGGTTTTTCCCCGATCGTATCGATCACTTTTAATACATCTCCCGCGATAAATTCGCAGTTGGTAAGTCCGTTTAAAGCTGCATTCTCCCTTGCAGCCACAACAGCTTCCTCCACGATCTCCACACCGATCACTTTCTTTGCAACCGGAGAAAGTATCTGTGCGATTGTTCCGGTTCCGGAATACAGGTCAAATACTGTCTGATTCGCCTCATCGTCGAGCGCATCCCCGATAAATTCACGTGCAGTCTGATAGAGTACTTCTGCACCAAGGGAATTTGTCTGGAAAAAGGAAAATGGCGTGATTTTAAACTTCAGACCAAGCAGTTCCTCATAAAAGAAGTCCTGTCCAAATAAAATATCTGTCCCCTCATTTTTGATCGTATCGGCAACGCTGTCATTTTTTGTATGAAGGATTCCTTTTAGCACACCGTCATATTTTTCCTCACAAAGTTTTTTCACCCAGCCTTCTAATAATGCACTTTCATTTTCCCCACTAAGTTCCTCCATCTGTGTAGTTGTCACAAGGTCAACTAAAATCTCTCCTGTTTTTGCTGCTTTTCTCACAAGAAAATGACGGAGATACCCGGTGTGACGGAGTTTATGATAAAATGGAATCTGTTTTTCCTTAAAATATTCCAACGTGATCTTAAGCACACGACGGAAATCTTCGTCTACGATCTGGCACTCTCCTACATTTACGATATCATAAAAACTGCCGCGTTTGTGCATTCCAAGTGCCAACGGACCATCCTTATATTCATCTCCAAATGAAAACTCCATCTTGTTGCGGTATGCTTTTGGTCTTGGACTTGCTTTGATTGGTAAAAACTCATATCCCTTATTTTCTTCAGTGATGACTGCGTCGATCAGGTCTTTGACCTGCTTTTCTTTCATCTTAAGCTGTTCCTCATATGGAAGGCTCTGGAATGTACAGCCACCACAGATCCCATAATGAACACATCCAGGTTCCGGCAGCTCCAGTGCAGATTTTTCCAATATTTCAAGCAGTCGTCCTTCGCATTTTCCTTTTCTGACCTTATTGACTGCTGCTGATACTTTCTGTCCCATGATCGCATTTTTTACGATCACACGTGTACCATCTTCCGTTCTTAAAATTCCTTTATTCGGGAAATCCACCCTTTCAATGATTCCTTCTACGATCTGCCCTTTTTTCATAACCAGTTCCTTTCTTTTTCTATTAACACAAACTAAAAAGGGCTGCAACACTGCAGCCCCCTAAGATATTTCTTACTCTTCTGTTTTTTCCTCTGCCGGCTCTTCTGCTTTGTCGTCATCTTCTTCGTCTTCAAAGAAATCATCATCAAAATCATCCTCGAAGTCATCCTCAAAATCTTCCAGATAATCAGGTGCAAAGAATCGATAAATTCCATAAACTGCTGCTGCCACTGCGGCAATAATTCCGATAATCGCAAATACCCAGACAACTTTGGAAGCTTTCTTCTCTTCCTCTGCTTCTTTTTTATTCAGCAGTTCGTTTAATCTTGAAATGTTAACTAAATCTTTTAAATCGTCCATCTTGTTCATAGGGCTCCCCTCCTTCTATTTTCAGACTGCTGTATCTCACAGTCATATGTTACCTGATGATTCTAATATTATGCGTATTACATTCCGCAATGTAAATTCATTACATGTTAATATTATATCATATGTTTCCCATTTCGCCTATTAAAAATTTATAAATTAAACATTTTTATATCTTTTTTAATTTTGCAAAAGAAGCAAACATTTTTTTGATGCCCACTGTATCAAACTGAACCGTGACTTCATAGTCCCGTCCACCTTCTACGATCGCAACTACAGTGCCTTCTCCAAACCTTGTATGTAAAACACGGTCAGCAATATCATATGGCAGTTTTTCCGCTTTCGTATGAACAGACGCAAATGCACGCGCCTGCATGCTCTGTCCGGAAGGCTGCTGTTTCATGTTCATCCGTTTTGATTTTGCACTCCATTCATTTCCAGTTGAAGTACCCGCTTCCTTTCTTGCAGGAACTGTTTCTTTTCCATCTAAAAGTTCTGCAGGAATTTCTTTGACAAATCGTGAAACTTTATTGTACTGTGTCTCACCTCGGATCATTCTCTGCCTTGCACAGGTGATCGTCAATTCTTTCATTGCACGGGTAATACCCACATAAGCAAGGCGGCGTTCTTCCTCTAACTGCTCACTTGAATCATCCGACGTGATCGACATATAGCTTGGGAACAGACCATCCTCCATACCTGCTAAATACACTTTAGGAAATTCCAGTCCCTTTGCACTGTGCAGCGTCATCAAGACAACATAGTCGCTGTCATCTTCCAGGCTGTCAATGTCTGCCACCAGTGCTACTTCTTCCAGAAAACCGCTCAGTGTCGGATGTTCCTCGCTTTCCTCATAGCTTACAACTTTACTTAAAAGCTCATCGATATTCTCGATCCTTGCCTCAGCTTCATCGGTACCTTCCGCCTGAAGTTCCTTAACATATCCTGTTTCCTCGATCACTTCATGAAGCAGCTGTGAAATGCTGATAAACTCCAGTTTACTCCGGAACACCTGAATAAGATTTACGAATGGCTTTACTTTTGATGCTGCTTTTCCAATGGACGGGATTTCATCTGCACGCTTTAAGGCATCATAAAAGCTGATATCGTATGCCCCAGCATAATCAGTCACACGGTTTACAGTCGTTGCGCCAATGCCACGTTTTGGAACATTTAAAATACGACGCACCGCAAGATCATCACGTGCATTGTCAATCGTCTTTAAATAAGCAAGAAGATCCTTCACTTCTTTTCTGGCATAAAAGTTTACACCACCGACGATCTTATACGGAATATTTGATACGATAAAACGCTCCTCAAACAGTCGTGACTGCGCATTTGTACGGTATAAAACAGCATGATCCCCATAATGATAAGCTCCGTTCTTTACATCACCTGCAATATCACATGCGATAAAATCAGCTTCCTCATAACCGGTATTAAACTGTTCAAAATCAATCTTCTTACCTTCTTCATTTGCAGTCCAGAGTGTCTTTGATTTTCTGCCGACATTGTTTGCAATCACGCTGTTTGCTGCATTTAAAATATTCTGGGTGGAACGGTAATTCTGCTCTAATTTGATTGTTTTTGCATCCGGAAAATGTTTTTCAAAATTTAAAATATTATAAATATTCGCCCCACGGAACTTATAAATAGACTGGTCATCATCACCTACTACACAAAGATTCTGATACTTTCCCGCCAGAAGACGGATCAGTTCAAACTGTGCTGTATTGGTATCCTGATACTCGTCTACCATAATATAATGAAAACGCTCCTGATAATAATTTTTCACTTCAGGATCCGACTGTAAAAGTTCTACCGTTTTCATGATCAGATCATCGAAATCAAGCGCATTGTTCTTATGTAATGCATCCTGATACTCCCGGTATACCTCCGCCTGTCTGCGTTTTGCATAATCAGAAGATGTCAGTGCACGCTGCATCAGTTCTGTCGGTGTGATTAGTTCGTCTTTCGCTGACGAGATTGCTGCTAAAAAACTTTTCTCTTTATAAATCTTAGTATCGATCTCTAAACGCTTACAGATATCTTTCATCAGGGATTTTGAATCATCCGCATCGTAGATCGTAAAATTGGTATCAAATCCGATCCGGTCAATATGACGGCGCAGGATTCTCACACAACTTGAATGAAAGGTCGATACCCAGATACTTTCCGAACCGAATCCAACAATTTTATCAATCCGCTCCCGCATCTCCCCAGCTGCCTTGTTGGTAAAAGTGATCGCCATGATATGATAGGGATTAACTCCCTTTTCTTCTATTAAATAAGCAGCACGGTGTGTCAGCACACGCGTTTTCCCGGAACCTGCTCCCGCTAAGATCAGCACCGGTCCCTCCGTCTGATATACTGCTTCCCTCTGCTGTTCATTCAGTGTATCGTATATACTCATATTTATTATTTTCCTTTTCTTTCATTGATTGCTATTATACTATAACATGTACTTTTCGTGCAATAAAACCTATCTTGAATTATTTTGTTAAATTATTTTTTCATTTATATCTTGTCATCTAGTTTTCATTACTATATAATGTGATAAGAGGTGACACAAATATGGATACGAAACAATTTTTACGTTCAATCTTAGATTCCTTACAGCAGATTGATTACGTCAAACCGGAAGATATTCCGAATATTGATTTATATATGGATCAGGTAACCACATTTATGGATTCACAGCTTGCAGCTTCCAAGCGTCATGATGACGACAAAATCCTGACTAAGACAATGATCAACAATTATGCAAAAAACAACCTTCTTCCTCCACCGGAAAAGAAGAAATATACCAAAGAACATGTACTGGTTCTGATCTTTATTTATTATCTGAAGAGTATTTTAAGTATCAGCGATATCCAGGGGATTTTAAATCCGATCACAGAAAAATACTTCGGCAATGACGAGCACTACAGTCTCGAAGATATCTATAAAGAAGTTTTCAGTTTAGAACATCCGGAAACACAGAACCTCATGAAAGATCTTGCAAAGAAATTCAACACTTCCATGAAAACATTCCCGGATGCATCGGAAGAAGAAGCCGATCTTTTGCATACGTTCAGTTTTATCTGTATGCTCAGCTATGACGTTTACATCAAAAAAACTCTGATTGAAAAGATGATCGATCAGATGGCTTCAAAAAATCCTGAGACAAAGCCATCCAAAAAATAATAGAAGAACCGCTATTTCTGATAAGACAGATGATCATATATTTGCATATACACCTGTCTGCCGGAATAGCGGTTCTTTTTATTTCTATTCTTTATCTTTTTCCTGAAGTCTTGAGAAAACCATATCATATCCGTCATTGCCATAATTCAATGAACGGTTTACACGACTGATCGTTGCAGTGGAAGCACCGGTCTTTTCTGCGATATCAAGATATGTCTTCTGATCTCTAAGCATCTTCGCAACTTCAAATCTCTGTGATAAAGAAAGCAGCTCATTCACAGTACATACATCTTCAAAAAATGTATAACATTCTTCCTTGTTCTGGAGGCTTAAAATAGCATCAAACAGATGATCAACTGCCTCTGTCCTAAGTTTCTTGCTCATAATCCTTTCTCCTTTTTTATTGATTGCACGCTATGTGCGCTATACACCTATGTTGCATTTTAGCATATTAAAGTTTTAAAGTAAATAGATATTTTTGTTATTTTATTTTTTTCGCAGACCGTTATTATATCATTTTCTCCATGTAAATGCAATGAAATATATCGGTTTACAAAATCAGAACATTTGTTCTGATTTTTATTTCTTTTCTATTGATTTTCAAACATATGTTTGCTATAATATTTTTTACCAACAAATATTTTACCCTGTAAAGGAGCATTCCACATGAAAAAAATAGGCTCATTTTTCTTTACTTTTATACCATTTTTGCTTGCGATAGCATTCCAGTACCTTGCCATGTTTTTTGTAATGGGAGTAGCCCTGTTTTATGAACATATCCGCTATATTTTTTCTTCCAGCCATGTCTATACAGAGCTTTGGAACAATACTTTAAACCTTTGGTCCTCAACGCGCGTAAATACCATGATCATGATCGTATTTTCCCTGCTCTGTATCGGAGCATTCGGTCTATGGTACCATGCCGGATATCATGGGATTTATCTGGTTCACCCGGGAAAGATTTTCCATCCGCTTTCCGTTATTGGGATCATCCTTTTAGTACCTGGTACACAGTGTCTGTCGACCTATCTGGTCTCTTTCCTGGCATCTTTGTTTCCACAGTGGATGAAAGCCTATGAAAAACTTATGGACACTGCAGGAATGACAAATGGGCTGACCGTATCCATGTTCTTTTACTCCGTCCTGCTTGCCCCAATCGGTGAAGAACTTCTCTTTCGCGGTGTTACCATGCATCAGGCAAAAAAAGTATTTCCGTTCTGGGCAGCAAACATCATGCAGGCACTTTTATTCGGAGTTTTCCACATGAATATGATACAGGGAATCTATGCATTTTTCCTCGGTATGATTCTGGGTTACATCTGTGAAAGAGGTGGCAGTATTTATCAGTCTATCCTGTTTCACATGTTATTTAACTTCTGGGGAACCGTCATAAGCAGCATTTTACCAACCGGCAGCAGTGCACTCTTTTTCATCCTTTATTTTGCCACAGGAGTGATCTGTATCTCATGCGGTTTTGTCCTCTTCCATTTTGGATCAAACCGCATGGTTCAAAAACAAATGTCTATTCTGCCACTTGAAAATACGGGATATGATACTTTTCCTCCATTCAATTAACGTCCGGTTTCATCACTGCAGATAATTTTTCAGGAAACGAATCAGTTCTTCCATCTCTTCTTTTGTTCCGATACTGATCCTCAGATAATTGCTGATTCGTTCTTTTGAAAAATACCGCACAAAAATATGTTCTTTTTTCAAAGCCTCAAACAATTCTTTTGCCGGCACACGCTCATGTGTTGCAAAGATAAAATTACTCATGGAATCTCCAAATGAAAAACCAAGTTTTGCAAGCTCTTTCTTTGTCCATTCACGGGTCGCTATTACACGCTGTCTGGTCTCTTCGAAGTAGTCCTTGTCCTTTATTGCTTCCACACCAAGTGCAAGTGCTGTCTGATTCATCGTATAGGAATTAAATGAGTACTTCACATCATTAATATATTTAATAAGTTTTTCATTTCCCATTGCATAGCCGATACGCATACCTGCCATGGAACGCGACTTTGAAAAAGTCTGGACCACCAGCAGATTATCATATTTCTCAATCAGAGGAAGTGCACTCTCCCCTCCAAAATCGATATATGCCTCATCCACAACCACAATCACATCCTGATTATGCTTTATGATATCCTCAATTTCTGAAAGTGGCATTAAAATTCCTGTCGGTGCATTTGGATTTGGAAAAACTACGCCTCCATTTTCGCCATAATAATCTTCTTTTACGATCTGGAAATTATCGTCTAACGGTTTTACCTCATATGGTATCCGAAGCATATCTGCCCACACATCATAAAACGAATAAGTAATATCCGGAAACCAGATCGGTGTTTTAGAATTAAAGAACGTCATAAAGATCATTGCAAGTACATCATCCGATCCAACACCCACAAAAACCTGACTGCTCTTTAAACCATAATACTCTGCGATCGCATCCACAAGAACTTTACAGGCCGGCTCCGGATATAATCTGAGCCGGTCTGTATCGAACTCTTTCAGTACGCGGATCACTCCTGGTGCCGGTGGATACGGATTTTCATTTGTATTTAATTTGATCATACGCTGTTCCTGTGGCTGCTCTCCCGGAACATACGGTACTACTTTTCTTACATAAGATTCCCAGTTACCCATTCTATGCCTCCTACTAATTCAGTCCATACACTTCTGCTAATTTTGCAAATGCAGGAAGTGAATTTTTGATTGTCTCATGAGAAACACAATAAGCAAGGCGTACAAATCCGCCACATCCAAATGCACTTCCTTTTACCATCAGAAGATGCAGCTTTTTGCCCTCTTCTACAAACTCTTCTTCATTGGCGACCGGAGATTTCACCCACAGGTAAAATGCTCCTTCCGGCTTGATACAGGTAAAGCCAAGATTCGTTAAGCCATCGTATAACATCTTTCGGTTTTCATCATAAAAAGAAACATCAGTTTTTTCATCTAAACATCTTGCAACTGCTTTCTGGATCAAAGATGGTGCATTGACAAATCCAAGCGTACGGTTTGATATCTCAATACCGCGTATCAGATCTTCGGCATCAGATGCCTCATTTGGAACTACCACATAACCGATACGTTCTCCCGGCAGTGATAATGATTTGCTGAAAGAATATCCAACGATCGTATTTTTATAATATTTTGTCAGAAAATCTTCTTTATTTCCATCATAAACCAGTTCACGATAAGGCTCATCTGATATCAGATAAATGTCATGTCCGTATTCTTCCTGTTTCTTTTCTAAGATAGCAGCGATTGCCTGCATCGTCTCAGGTTTGTAAATCACACCTGTCGGATTATTTGGTGTATTGACGATAAGTGCCTTTGTTTTTTCTGTGATCTTTGCCGCAAAGTCAGCTAAATCCGGCTGAAATGTCCGAAGATCCGGATTTACCGTTACAATATCCGCATCAAAATTAGCTGCATACTGACGATACTCACCGAAAAATGGTGCAAACACGATCACCTCATCTCCCGGATCTAAAATTGTCTTAAAAATTATATTAAGACCGCCTGCTGCACCGACTGTCATTACAATATTATGACCATCAAATGCAGTACCAAAACGTTTGTTTAAGTTCTCTGCGATCGCTTCACGCACATCTTTATAGCCGGCATTTTCCATATATCCGTGTAATTCCAGAGAACCTGATGCACCTTTTTTATCTGCCTCATCTAACAGATCACGGATACTGTTATTTAACGCTGCCGGAGCCGGTGTTGCTGGATTGCCAAGAGAAAAATCATAGACATTCTCTGCACCATATTTTTCTGCCATTGCTTTTCCTTCTACAAACATTGCACGGATCGCAGAATTTCCGAGTAAAGCCTTTTGTATTCTTTTTGAAACCATAATTCTATCTCCATTCGTATACATTTCTGTTGTTGCAGATCACACAAATCCCACTGAAAGAAGTGTATTTATAATATATCTTTAAATACTTTACCACAGCACTATAAAGAAGTAAATGCTATTTTCATTGGAATTATTGATGTTCCATAATGCGACGATTTTTCCCTATTATACACGAAAAGCGTATTGCAGCTTCCATAAACTGCAATACGCTTTTACAAGCCTGTTATCTATACAATACTCATAAACCATTCCACGGTTTCCGGTGAATAATGTGAAAAGAATAAACTTTCTCCTGTATCAAGTGCTTCGATCTGCTTCATTTCCTCATCGGTCAGTGAAAAATCAAACACATTGAAGTTTTCCTGCATTCTTTCTTCGTGGGTAGATTTCGGGATGACAACTACCCCATTCTGAAGCAGGAAGCGGAGTGCTACCTGAGCTACACTCTTTCCATATTTTGTTCCGATTTCTTTGAGTACCGGAATGTTGAAGAAATCGTTTTTATAGATAACGCCGAGTTAAGTCTCACGCAGCTCAATGGCTTTAACTGCCTTCTCCGTGACCAGATCGGTTTCTGGACTGAACTGGTAAAACAAAAAATGCCTGCATCACGTTTTCTGATACAGACAGATGAATTTGAGTTTGAGGAACTGGTCCGGAACTCCTCATTGTTATGTTTTTCCACCAGTATCGCAACACCCTTAAACCAGCCCATGAAAGACCGGAAAGCGATCCCTTTGACCGATGCAGAAGTTCATGTTACTTATTGTACCATAAGTACTTTAGTCCGCAGTGCACGTCCGAAAAATTAAAAAACTGCAGTGTTTCCACTGCAGCTTTTCTTTTACATCTACTATTTTACTAACTCTTTTACTTTTGCTTTCTTACCAACGCGATCTCTTAAGTAGAATAATTTAGCACGTCTTACTTTACCCTGACGAACTACTTCTACTTTCTCAACGTTCGGAGAATGTAACGGCCATGTTTTTTCTACGCCGACACCGTTAGAGATTTTTCTTACAGTAAATGTCTCACGGTTGCTTCCACCCTGTTTTTTAAGTACAGTACCCTCGAATACCTGGATTCTCTCACGGTTACCCTCTTTGATCTTACCGTAAACTTTTACAGTATCACCAACACGGAACTCCGGTACTTCTGCTTTTAACTGTGCTGTTTCAATGTTCTTAATGATTTCACTTGCGTTCATTTTGTGACCTCCTGATAATTTGGATGTTCTTAATACGCGAATTCGTAACAGAGGACCATCTATTTTTACTCACAACTATTATATCTTATCACATAAATTTGTGATTGTAAAGATATTTTTTACTTGAGTTTCCGTACTTTTATCCACAAAGCCCCGTTTTCATAATCATCGTCATAA